>Ga0164313_10000101_pt1 | contig 53969 bp, 49 predicted proteins | sample GuaBasSedimGuay4_FD_113735 | JGI IMG/M metagenome (GOLD analysis project Ga0164313, IMG submission 113735) | Subseafloor sediment microbial communities from Guaymas Basin, Gulf of California, Mexico - Guay4, Core 4569-4, 0-3 cm | ecosystem: Environmental > Aquatic > Marine > Hydrothermal vents...
ACGACGGGGATCATCTCAAGGGTGGCAATTCCATGATATTGGACCCTTATGGAGAAATTCTTGCAGAAACTCAAAGCTTTGAAGATGAAGTGATTATATCTACAATTACAGACGACAAGCTGACGTTGGCAGGAGGCCATCGCTATACCAGTGCCAGAAAACCTGAACTGTACCGGAACATAATCGGCGCTCCTAACCAATCCGAAACAAAAGTTGATTGGCTTAGTGGTAAAACAAAAAAATAAGCTTCCCTCTGGTCCCCAACACAGTTCTTTGCGCCTTTGCGTGAAGTTTTCATCTGTTAAAGATCCAATTCCCATCCAAAACCGGCACTGAAAATATAGTCCGTGTCTGTGGCGCCCTCGACCGGTTGGTTGTCATAGTTCATGGTAAAACCAAGCTTGATATAAAAATCCAGGGGAAGATCATATTTGGCATCAAATTTAAAATCTACACGCCATCTTCCCGAATCAGTAATACTCGGATAAGCGGTTAAATTAGTTAAAAGATCCAAATCACCGATATCATATAAATTTAATTCCGTACCTGCAAAACCCTCCAAACTTTGATGATCCGAACTTTCAGTTGAGTACTTTTCATTGTTGAATGATAAACCGCCCATAAGTCCCCAATAGGATCTGTTGGTGTGAATGAGAAAATTACCCGCACCGAGTTTTGCATTAGTACGCAAATCCAGTTTCTGCTCCGTATTGGATAAAAAAGAAAGCTCAGCAATCAGATACCAATCCTTAGGCAGAAAATAACGATAAGTTATATCACCATCCCACCTCTTTATCGGATCAACTTCATCCTGAGTTGAGGAAAGTCCATCAAATTTTATACTTCCTGACCATTTATTGGCAACATAACTGATATTACTTCCTATGGTAACCTGTCGTAAATTATTTGCCTTTGTCTGGCTAAAACCAAGATCGATCGAGGCGTAAAGCCTGCTCCAGAATCCCTTATCCACCGATTGCAAATCGACAATATCACCTAAATCCACTTTGATTTCTCCTGGTAATTCAGTAATTATTTGAACCTTGCCAGGAGCAACACTCATAATTTTGCCATTATACCGGGTGCCCCCGGATGTAGTAATTAAAAAAAAGGTTTTGGTGTACATCTCCCTGATACCACTCCATTCAATTTCAAAATCAGAATCACTATAATCCGTTTCAATGGTCACAACCCCTTTTGTCATTTTCTTAATCTCTCCCAAAATGACATCGCCCGTGCTTAAGATCAACGAATCGGTTTGAGCTTTCACTTGCAGGAATCCTGATGTAAATAAAATAAATAATATCAAATATGATTTTCTCATGGTTAGTGATTTTTACAGATTTATTATAAATAAAATATAGGCTAAAATGCTTTTCAAAAGACAAACAAAATTAATTCATCAATTCGAATTTTACAATTGACATCTATCATCATCATAATTTTTTCTCCTGATACAATGGCCTAACCATCAACAGGAAAAGCCCGGCTGAGATACCTGCAGAGGCAAAAACCATCAGCATCACCATGACCTGGTAACGGGCAGCTATCAATGGGGAAATTCCCGACAGGATCTGCCCCGTCATCATGCCTGGAATAGACACAAGGCCTACTGCAAACAATGCATTGGTGATCGGAATCAAAGATGCCCTTAGAGCAATCCCCCGAGCTGTGTCAAAACCTTTCCCCTGTTCAAGTTCTGAGGTCAGGCGCTCAGCGGCCAGGCTAACACTATTCATAGCATTGGCAAATATCATCCCGGCAAGCGGAATCATGAAGCGCGGGCTAAACCACGGATCGAGTTGGAGCACTACCTGAGTGACAAGTATCAGAATAAAAATCCCACCTAATATAATTGATGCCAGAGTCCGCAAAAACAATTCCCTCCTCCTCGTCTTGACAGTTCGCAAAGCAATCCACGCTGACGCAAGCAACATAATAATAAGTACGCCTAATATGATACCTGGATTCTCCGATTCAAAAATATAAGCCAGAAAGTATCCAATAATCAGCAGCTGTAGCAGCATTCTGAAAATTGCTAAGAGAGTCTCCTTATAATTGAGATCCCATTTGTACAATAATACGATTACACCTATAGCTGGAAGAAGCATAACAGAGAGATGTAATATAGAAATTTGCAGCAACGATTCATTCATACCAATCTGCTAATTTTCAGATAAAAAATCTTTTATTTCTTTATCAGCAGGGGCAGATATCTGAGCCCCCATACGCATTACAGAAAGTGCCGCAGCAGCACTTGCATATTGTACGGCATATTTTAAAGATTTGTTTTCAGCGAGCCCAACCGCCAATGCGCCGTTAAATACATCTCCGGCAGCTGTTGTGTCAACAGCTTTTACCGGAAAAGCCGGTACCAATCCGGAAAAATCATCACTTGATACAAAGGAACCCTTTGAACCCAAAGTGATAATTACAGTTTTTACACCTTTCTCATGAAGCTTAGTGGCCACAGCCTCAAGATTGTCATTAACTTCCAGTCCCGTCAACAGACTCGCTTCAGTTTCATTTGGTGTCAATATAGATACATGCCTCAATAATTCATCACTAAGCGTCTGTGCCGGTGCCGGGTTTAATATCACTATCACATTGGACTCTGCCGCCAATTCTACTGCCTTTTCTACTGTTTTTATCGGAATCTCCAGTTGTACTACCAACACTGAGGCTCCGGCAATCATTTCACCTGCTGCGATAATATCAGTTTCTGATAAGTTTTCATTTGCCCCGGCTGCGACTGCGATGCAATTTTCTGCCCGGTCATTCACATAGATCATCGCAACCCCTGTTGGTGCATCAGGATCCTGTTTGATTTGAGTCACATCTATTCCATCTTTCTCAAAGCCCTCCAAGGCACGTTTACCTAAATCATCCCGACCAACTTTTGATATAAAACAAACGCGACCACCGGCCCGGGCAGCAGATACAGCTTGATTTGCCCCTTTGCCCCCGGCCAAAACACTGAATTTACCACCCAGTATTGTCTCTCCCGGTGCCGGTAATTCCGGGACCTGAATTACCATGTCTGTATTAGAACTTCCTACAACTACAATATTTGGCTGCATGATTATCTGTTTATTAATTTTAGAAATTTCGTCAAATGATTCTTGACAATATTATTAACACCAACCCCACAATGTAAAATAAAAACATCATCCCAATCCATTTATTGGTTCCAGGGGGGGCGGCGGCAAATTCTTTCCAGATAAATATACCCCAAAATGCAGCTATCATTGTCGCTCCCTGCCCTAAACCATAAGAAATAGCAAATCCTGCCTCGCCTGAAGCAATGATAGAGAAAGACATGCCAATGCCCCATATTATACCACCTAAAATTCCAATCGAATGCAAACGAAGATTTCCCTTTGTGAAATAATCCCTAAATGACACCGAAGGCCCTGAAAATGGCCATTTCATCACCAGGCTGTTCCAGAGGAAATTGGACAAGAATAAACCCACCGAGAACACGAATACTGCGGTATAAGGGCTTAGCTTTCCAGGTTCAGGTTGAGCAGGATCAGTAAACATAGACTCTGCCACAAAGCGATAAAAAAATCCCATAAGAACGCCACCAACTATCGATAAAATAAGGCCCTTTGATGTGCCGCTCTTATTCTGTCCTGGCAATTTTTTGTACAAATACGCATCGATCATCATAGCTGCAACAATGCCAGCTACTCCCAGGAACAACAAAACCGGATCGCCAACCGGCATGCCAATATAATTGGAAATTACCCCAATTACCAAAGCTAAACCGATACCTACCGGAAAAGCCACGGCCATACCGGCAACATCTATAGCAGCTACGATCAGAATATTGGCAAGATTGAATATAATACCTCCCAATAAAGCAGATGTAATTGCTTTCTGATCACCCTGAAGTAAATCGTCGATAAAAGATCTGCCTTCTTCACCTGAGCTGCCCAAAGTCAGGGCAAAAACAAGTGACAATAACAAAACCCCTATGGCATAATCCCAATAAAACAATTGAAAGGACCAGCTTTTTGAAGCCAGTTTTTGGGTATTTGCCCATGATCCCCAACAGATCATAGTAAAAACACACAAAATAATAGCAACCGAATAAGAATGAATAACCACCATGATATATAATGTTTAGTAAAAATCCACCTTTCAGGAAGGTGGTCTTAAAATTAAGCCCATCGGACACATAAATATAAAGGAATAATGGAATAATGAAAAGAAAAAATATAGACACCATCCATAAAGCCTAAATGTTGATTCACATTACAAAATTGGTACTACCACGTTTTTAATGGAAGTGGATGTTTTAGTCAGAAGAAGACCGAAGTCAGTAGTTTTAATTTTGAAGTATTAGGTAGGGTTAAGAAAATGAGGTAATTGCTTCTGGCCTCGGACTTCCAGCTTCGGACTGTTTTTGAAATTTTCATTAAATTCATGGTAAACCATAAAATTTAACACCTGGATTAATAAAACAATACTTCTTGTACCAATCTATCTCCAAATCTCTTTTTAATAATTTCCAGGACCTTTTTCCTTTTGATGGTCAGTTCATGACGTAAGGGGGCTGAATTCAACTTCACGTACAAAACGTTGTTTTTAATGTACATTTTTTCCGTTCTTCTGGCTATAGGGCCTCCCATCATCTCCTCCCAGGATGACTTTAGTTCATACGCTTCAAGCTTATCTTTAATTCGAAAATTTTGGAGCATCTTATCAATAGCTTCTTTAATGGGAGTCGTATCAGAAGTCCGTTTAAAAAATGCAGGCTTATTTCTCATGTCCTTTTTTGATTAAGGTAAATTTACTGATTTAATTCTTCAATTATACCTTTCTCTACCTGAAAAACTTTCAATTCTGTTTTGATATCCCTCAAGAAATGCCAGGTTCTCTCCGGGCGTGCATCCGTTAGAAAAATTTGACCAAATTTATGATTTTCTATCAAGTCCACCATCTTACCGATACGTTCATCATCGAGTTTATCAAAAATATCATCTAACAGCAATATTGGTTTGAATCTCTTTTCTTCAAGTAGTATATCAAACTGGGCAAGCTTTAAAGCAATAATATATGATTTTTGTTGACCCTGAGAGCCATATTTTTTCATCGGGTAGCCATCCATTTCAAAGATTATATCATCGCGGTGTACGCCCTGAGTTGTGCGCTGCAAAATCATATCTTTTTCCAATGCGCGGTAAAAGGCCTCTTCAAAATCAGGCTCCAGGAATGTAGATGCATATTGCAAGGTAACTTGTTCCCTGCCGTTGGATATCCAACGGAAATGCTCCTGCAACAGCGGCTCATACCTTGCCACAAACTTTGAGCGGGCCTTAGCAATGCGTTTTCCGGTCTGCAAAATGATTTGATCGAAAGGTTCCAGCTGATCCTGGTCATGCAATTGGTTTTTGTAAAAATATTTCAGCAGCTGGTTCCTATGTTTCAAAGCCCTTGAGTAGGTCATCAGGTCTTCTAAATAGGACGGATCCAATTGAGAAAGAAGCATATCAATCATTTTTCGACGTATTTCACTTCCTCCTAAAATAAGTTCTATGTCACCAGGAGCGATTAGTACAACCGGAAATCTTCCAACATGTCCACTGGCCTTTTTCTGTTTCTTTTGATCGACCAATATTTTCTTTGAGTGTTGTTGTTGTAAAGTAATCTGCACTTCATTCCTACGGTTGCCGGCATGGAAAACTCCTGCGACACTAAAATGTTGTTCTCCGTGCCTTATGTTCTGGTGATCTATTAAATTGAAGGCGCTTTTAGTGAACGAAAGATAAAATATAGCATCGAGCAAATTAGTTTTACCACAGCCATTTAATCCGACCAGGCAATTAATACCCTCAGAAAAGTCAGCATACATCAATTCATAATTTTTAAAATTGATTAAATTGATCTTTTCAAGATACATAGCTCAAACAAAAACGTCTATTGTGTGTTACATTGTGATGATACTCACAAATATAGAAGAAAAAAGGAATCCGTCACCTAACCTGAATAATTCCTAAGTATCATCTAATTTTCGTGAATTTACACTGATAATAATATGTGCTATTTCGTTGATAGTTTCTTCAGATAAATATCGCTAATAATGCCAAATATAATACATAAATAAAATCCGCATAAGATATTGCAAATCAGCAGGAATGCGGCAAATAATATTTATGGATTAAGACATTAATAAATTTTGTAATTTTGTGAATTCAAATAATTTAACAGCAATTTATGGTTTTTACCGGAAAAACATACTGGATTACCGGGGCTGCTTCAGGAATGGGCAGATCTGTATCAATTGCTTTAGCTGATTATAATACACATATCATAATATCCGATAGGGATACTAAAGGATTGCAAGCTACTGCTACTGAAATTGAAAATAAAGGCAGTACAACCCGAGTTGAGCCTCTTGACATGGCTGACACTGAATCAATTTTTAATACTGTGCGTTCAGTATTAAATGAAGGAGAAAAAATCACAGGATTATATCATTTTGCAGGAATAAGTCAGCGTTCATTAGTAACTGAAACACCTCTTGAGAACGACAGAAAAATTATGGAGATCAATTTTTTTGGAATCGTAGCCCTAACTAAAGCGCTTCTTCCTCACATAATCGAGCAGGGTGGTGGACAAATAGCAGTAGCATCCAGTTTGGTAGGTAAGTTTGGATTTCCCTACAGGTCGGCCTATTCAGCATCAAAACACGCCTTACATGGTTTTTTTGAAACCTTACTTGCCGAAAATCATAAAAATAACATTCGGGTCTCGATGATAATTGGAGGCAGGATTCAAACAAACATCTCAAAATTCGCTCTGGATAAAAATGGGCAAGAGCATGGCAAAATGGATCCCGGGCAATCCGGGGGCATCTCACCAGAAAAAGCAGCCCGGCAGATACTTAAAGGCTTGCAAAAAGAAAGACGGGAAATTCCGGTAGGAGGGCGAGAATTAATTATGTTAAAAATAAAACGGTTTTTACCAGGATTAAATTATAAATTGGCAAGAACTATCAAACCCATGTAGAAATCAGGCACAGCAAATCCAAGATAAAGAAGTATGGCAAAAAGAATTAATGGAATCCAACAATTAGGAGTGGGAGTAACTGATATTAAGGAAGGCTTTAAATGGTACCGCACTTACTTTGGCATGGATATAAAAATGTTTGAAGAAGCGGCTATAGCTGAAATGATGTTACCTCATACAGCCGGAAAACCCAGAGAACGACATGCTATTCTGGCTTTAAATATGCAGGGAGGCGGGGGATTTGAAGTCTGGCAGCATACGGGTAAAAAGTCCGAACCTCAGAAATTTGAAGTACAAATTGGTGATTTGGGCATTTGTATTGGGAAACTTAAATCATCAAATATCCATAAAACATATTCGCAATTTGAAAAATGGGATATAAATATACTAACCAGTATATCTGAAGATCCTTCCGGCAACGAACATTTTTATGTGAAAGATCTATATGAAAATGTTTGGGAAATAGTATATGATCCCTATATTTTTAAAAAAACTAAATCAGTTACAGGTGGAATATACGGTGTAGTGATCGGAGTTAAGGATATGGATGAAAGCTTTAAGATGTACCGTGATATCCTAAATTATGACATCGTAGTTTACGATATAAAAGACAAGTTTGAAGACTGGGCAGGAGTATCCGGGAGTGATAATACCTACAGGAGAGTACTATTAAAACATTCGGAAAAAAGAAATGGCTCTTTCAGCCCACTATTTGGACCCTCTGTCATTGAGCTGGTACAGGTTATGGATCGTGAGCCACGCGATGTGTTCGAGGGAAGAATTTGGGGTGATCCGGGATTCATACATCTTTGCTTTGATATTAATGGCATAGATGAATTACGTGAAGAAGTAAAAGAAAAGGGTTTTCCATTTACCGTTGATAGTGCCAATGCATTAGATTCGTTTGATATGGGCGAAGCAGCAGGTAATTTCGCTTATATTGAAGCTCCTGAAGGCACCCTGATTGAATTTGTTGAGACCCATAAAATACCGCTAATAAAGAAAATAGGATGGTATCTTGATCTTCGTAAGCGCGGCGAAAAACCATTGCCGGACTTTATATTTAAATTATTCAGGCTAATGAGAGTAAAATAGTTAAGGGTAATAATTTCTTTTTTTTAATTAAAATATACTACTTTTGCATCCTGAAATAATAAAACATGGCCAAAGTAAAGCATAAAGATAGTAAATCGCATAGAAGCGATATTATTGAGAGTTCGGAAGTCATAGCTGAACAAATTTCCAAAACTGAAAAGTTTATTGAGGAAAACAAGAAACTGGTTTTCTCTATCGGAGGGGTTATTGCACTTCTTGTTGCAGGTTTTTTTCTGTACAAGTATTATATTACAAACCAAAACAGCCAGGCACAGAGTGAAATGTTCCAGGCAGTTTATTATTTTGAATCCGACAGCCTGGACAGAGCCCTTGATGGCGACGGAAACAATCTGGGCTTCATTGAGATAATCGCAGATTATCCAATGACGGATGCTGCAAATCTTGCAAACTATTATGCAGGAGCCTGTTATTTAAAAAAGGGTGAATATTTTGCTGCAATCGAACATTTAGAAAATTTCTCTGCAAGCAACATCCTAATTCAGGCGCGTGCCTATGCATTGATTGGTGATGCTCTAATGGAGACAGAAGATTATGAAGGAGCCGCAAAACAATACAAAAAAGCAGCAGATTACAAATCAGATGAGTTTACATCTCCACAATACCTGATCAAATGTGCTGTTGCCTATGAAATGCTAAATGATTATCAGTCGGCATTTGATTGTTATGATGAAATTATCACAAAGTATGTAAAGTCATTAGAGTATCAGGACGCTCGAAAACAGAAGGCGAGGCTTCAGGGCCTTATGGCTGGCTGAGCCGGTTAGAAAAAAAGCAAATAGCGGGGGTAAAGCTGATTGCTTTACCCCTTTTTTAGTACATCAATAAAGGTAATGAGAAGATGCAAACCAACATTCCATCATTCCAATATTCCCTGCCTGCTTACGCGATAGCTATTGCAAGGCAGGCATCATTCCAATGATAATATCATGGGGTCTGACAAGAGAACACAACCATCATCAAAAAAATGAATTTTTAATTTGAATTAAAAAATGGCGTCATCACAAAAAAACTTAAGTAATTACAATACATCAAACATTGGTGACCCAGGTATCAAAAAATTTGGGGTAGTTGTATCCGAATGGAATAGCGAGGTGACTGATGCTTTATATTCGGGGGCGGTTGACACTTTGTTGAAACACGGAGTGAAACGTGAACACATCAAAAGAAAATCAGTGCCGGGCAGTTTTGAACTCTCACTCGGTGCACAATGGATGGCAGCTGACCCAAATATTGATGCTGTGATTTGTCTCGGATGTGTAATACATGGAGAAACGCGTCATTTTGAGTTCATTTGCCAGGCTATCTCTCAAGGCATTACCCAAGTGGCCCTCAAATTTGATAAACCCGTTATTTTTGGAGTACTTACCACCGACACTCATCAGCAAGCCCTTGACAGGGCCGGGGGGAAGCACGGAAACAAAGGTGATGAAGCTGCGGCCACAGCTATAAAAATGTTAGGTTTTTAATTTATTCTAATTATATATATTTATATCCGGTAAAATGAAAGTACTGAAATTCGGTGGCACATCCTTAGGAAAGCCTGAACGTATGCATCAGGTAGCTAAAATTGTCATGAATGAACAACAACCCGTAATAGTGGTTTTATCTGCACTATCGGGCACAACCAATGCTCTCGTAAGCATTGGCGAACACATTCAATCTAAATCCCCACAAAAAGCCCAAAGGGAAATTGAACAACTCTATGAACACTATCTTGATTTTTATAGAGCTTTACTCAAACTGGAAGATACGCGTATTGCCGCATTGGGCATTATTGATAAACACTTTGATTTACTTCGATCTATAGCAATAGAACCTGCAAGTGAAACAAACGAAAAAATCCTTCTTGCACAGGGTGAATTGATATCTACCCAGTTGTTCAGCCAGTATCTGAACGAAGTACACAGGGCCAATGTACTATTGCCGGCCCTTGAATATATGGCTATTGATGAAAACGATGAACCCAATATGCCATATATCGAAGAAAAACTCAACATTCTGCTTAACGAATATTCGGGGGATGATTTGTTTATTACACAAGGATACATTTGTCTGGATGAAAAAGGGGGTATTGATAACCTAAAACGAGGGGGCAGTGACTTTACAGCTTCCCTGGTCGGCGCCGCTGCCAATGCCAACAAAATAGAGATCTGGACCGATATTGACGGATTGCATAACAACGACCCCAGGGTTGTTGACCACACATATCCTGTCGCCAACTTATCTTTTAATGAAGCTTCAGAGCTGGCGTATTTTGGAGCCAAGATACTGCACCCTTCTTCCATTTTACCGGCAAAAAAGTATAACATTCCTGTTCATTTAAAAAATACCATGAAACCAGAAGCTTTAGGAACACTTATCAGTTCGCAGGAAAAAACAACTAATGCGAAAGCCATTGCTGCTAAAGATAATATTACCGCCATAAAAATCAAGTCAACCCGGATGTTGCTGGCTTATGGTTTCTTGAGAAAGATCTTTGACGTGTTTGAAAAATTCAAAACACCCATCGACATGATCACAACCTCTGAAGTTGCTGTTTCCCTTACAGTAGATGACAGCAGTCAACTGATTAATATTGTCACAGAGCTCGAACATATCGGCGAAGTGACAATCGATAAAAAGCAGACCATCATCTGTATAGTAGGCAATCAAATTGCCCTTCAGGCTGGTATAGTAAGAGATATTTTTATCGCCCTCGACCAAATTCCAATTCGGATGATCTCATATGGAGGCAGTAAATATAATGTATCTGTGCTGATCGATACAAAAAATAAAAAGAAAGCCTTACTGGCCATTAATCATGAATTGTTTGGCATTGATTGATTAAATATTTCTTTGCATCTTACCATCTTATCATCTTACCATCTTAGCGTAAAATTTTAAAAATATGAAGAAAGTACTCAGTATGGGTAACGCCTTAGTGGATGTGCTCATTAAAATGAATGATGACCAACTTTTAGACCATTTCGGTTTGCCCAAAGGAAGTATGCAACTTGTAGATGCAGAATCAGTAAAAAAAATCCTTGCCGGCATTGAGGGCATGGATCCCGCCATTGCATCGGGAGGATCAGCTGCCAACACTATCAATGGACTTGCTGCACTTCACACTCCCTGTGGCTATATCGGGAAAACCGGTCATGATGAGTTTGGGAAGATCTTTTCAGATGACATGAAAACAAATCAAATCGAAACCTTTTTGTTCAAAGGAGTTAATGAAACAGGACGGGCCATTGCGTTCATAAGTCCCGACTCAGAACGCACTTTTGCCACTTTTCTCGGGGCTGCAATAGAACTTACACCTGATGACCTGAACGAGGATCTGTTTAATGATTACAATATTTTTCATATAGAGGGTTATTTGGTACAAAATCATGCCCTCATCGAAAAAGCTTTGCAAATGGCTCATGCGTCTGGCTTGCAAGTATCTATCGACTTAGCCAGTTATAATATAGTAGAAACCAACCTGGGTTTTCTTAAAAAACTTATTGAACAATATGTTGACATTGTTTTTGCAAACGAAGAGGAGGCCAGGGCTATTACGGGAATGAAACCGGAAGCAGCCCTGGATGAGATAGCAAAAATTTGTGAAATTGCTGTGGTGAAAATAGGAAAAGATGGATCACTGGTCAAAAATAATGGTATACGTTACGATGTGCCGGCAGAAAAAGCCAATCCGGTCGATACTACAGGTGCCGGTGATCTGTACGCATCTGGTTTTTTATACGGACTGGTCAATGGTCTCCCTCTCAATACATGTGGCCACATTGGTTCATTGCTGGCCAGTCGGGTAATTGAAGTAATCGGAGCTAAAATTGATGACTCAGGTTGGGAAGCACTAAGGAAAAAAATTGACGCCATGGCGTGATAACTCAGAAATTTATTCCTTTGTGTAAATCCGGGTTATCTGCGGGACCCTTTTCCTATTATACAAATGCAAAGAACACCAGCCATACAAGGATATACAAAGGCAACAAAATCGTCAGTGAATACTTGATGATATATCCAAAAAAGGATGGCATATCAATTCCTACTTGTTCAGCTATAGATTTTACCATAAAATTGGGGCCATTACCAATGTAGGAGAATGCACCAAAGAATACAGCGCCAATCGAAATAGCTTTCAGCATAATGACCGAATCGGCATATCCCCCATTGGCAAACTTCGCCACATCTGCTACAGAACCCATATCAGCACCAACAGAAGCCATACCGGCCGCCAGGAAATTCAGGTAAGTCGGGGCGTTATCCAGAAAACCTGAGAGCAAGCCGGTACCCCAATATAATGTATTATGATTGATCAGTGCAGAACCTGTATCCGATTGTGCAAATAAACCGACAAGTTCCAGTGCCGGCATCATAGTGCCAAAAATACCTACAAAAATCAGAGCGACTTCCCGTATCGGCTCAAAGTTAAATTCATTGGCCTTGAGTATCTCCTTACTGGCCGTCTTATAAGAAAGGAAGGCCACGGTCAACATAATAAGTTCACGAAGGAATGAGAACCTGGCACCTTCATAGTGAATCGCAGGCACCCAATCAAACACATTAGGATCAAGGAACACTGCCATAATTATGATCAATAACCAAATGAAGCTCTTGGACCCGCGGATACTCGCTTTGTTTGAAATGATTTCATCAGGCTCTTCTTCTAAACCCTCTTTATTTCTCCTGTCGATAAAATAAAAGATAATAACAAGCATTACAACGCCAAACACCCAGGGCAAAAAGTTGTTGATCAAAGTCCAGAAAAACGGTACACCTTTTAAAAAACCAAGAAATAAAGGTGGATCACCAATTGGTGTAAGAGAGCCACCAACATTACTGACAACAAAAATAAAGAAAATGATATGGTAGGCCTTGATACGGTTTTTATTTATCCGAATAAAGGGTCTGATCAACAACATAGAGGCACCTGTTGTGCCAATTATATTTGCCACAACCGCGCCTATCAACAATAGTTTAGCATTCAATCCCGGTGTAGCCTTTTTATCGACATTGATCATAATTCCACCTGAGGCTACAAAAAGACCTGTTAGCAAAGCTATAAATTGAAAATACTCAAACCCTGAATGAATAGGGCTATGTACATTTCCCAATACAAAAATATAATATGCCACCACTATAATAGCCAGCGAAATAGCCACTTTTGGGTAATGATGATGCCAAAAGTGTTCGTATAACGGACTGGCTGCAATAAGCAACAACAACAGAACAAAAGGAATTACCGACCATCCGGCAGCCACGTGATGCTCACCACCTTCATGACTATCGTGTTCCGCTTCATGCACAGCCCCATCATGTAGCTCCTGGGTTTTATTGTGATGTATAGTATCATTAACACTTACAGTTGATTCGTAAGCGATTGTGTTGCTATCATTATCATTGCCGGCCAAAACCACTCCAGGCATATTAATAAAGATGACAAAAAATGTGAATAATATGAGAATTTGCTTCATTGATACTTTTATTATTGGATCACAGAGACCAGGACAAACACCAAACCGGGGCTGTCATTTCAGGGGGCAAAATTGATAAAAATAAAAGTAAATACAAATAGTTTAAGCTATTATTAGACAAAAAAGTACTGTTTATATCGTTCAATAGCTACCTTAAGTCAATACCTCCATGAAAGAGCATGACTATCCGGAATAAAGCACACCACCGGAAGTATCGCGTTGTGCTCCTGTAACGTATGCATACACATTAACTTTATTAAGTTTTTTTAATAATCCCAGAAAACCAAAAACCAATGCTTCCTTAAAATCAATTAGCTTTGGATCGGGTACGATAAATCTTGTCTGGCCACCAGTATATTCTGACATACAATCGATTAAAAAATCATTATATGTACCTCCGCCCGTTACCAAAACACGACGTTGACCCTGTAAACCAGCTCTGCTGATCGACTGAGCTATTTGATAAGCTGCATGACGTGTGAAGGTATGTAACAAGATGTCTGCAGATTTATCAGAACCCATCATGGGCAACACATATTGGTCCGCCCATTCCATGCCAAGGGATTTAGGATTCTGCTCATGGTAAAAAGAAAGAGCATTCAGCCGTTCGAATAAGGCAATATCCATATTTCCGGATGCAGCAATTTTTCCCCCTTCATCATAAGGTTTACCTAACCTTTGAGAAAGCAAATTGAGTACAACATTGACAGGGCTAATATCAAACGCAATCCGTCCACCAGATACTTCATAAGAAATATTTGAAAAGCCACCAATATTCAGGCAAAAATCATATTCATCAAACAGCAAATGATCACCCATAGGCACAAGCGGAGCACCCTGCCCACCAAGAACCATATCTGCCGAGCGGAGGTCGTTGATCACCGGGATCCCGCAATGCTTCCAAATCGACCAGCCATTGCCAATCTGTAGTGTATAACCCAATTCCGGGCGGTGAAAAACAGTCTGACCATGAGAAACAATCAACTCTGGATGAACATTCCTCTCCTCCATAAACCTTGCCACCTGTTTTCCAACCCAGGACCCTAACTTGTGATCGATCTCTGTTAGTTCTGCGGCTGTTCCTGTATATATCTCCATTATACTCTTATACAGATTATCAGGGTATGGAACATGACAGCATTCCGGCATATCATATTGCCACCTTCCATTATTCTGAAATGTACAATAGGCAATATCGAGTCCATCCATAGATGTACCAGACATCAAACCGATAATCTTATAAACATTCATAAAAGAAATTGATTAGTTTTGCTATTGTAAATTAAGAACACATTTTCATTTCACCTAAAAAATTATCAACAATTGGATATATTAAACCTCGTCATCGACGTGGGAAACACATATGCAAAGGCGGGCTTATTTTCCGATGACAGGCAGGTAAAGCATGCTGATCAGCTTTCCGACCGGGATATCCTAAAACTAGTCAGGGAAGAAAAGCCGCATAAGGTACTCGTGAGCAGTGTGCGTAAGGGCACTCTTCGATTAATAAAAAAAATTGCTGTTTATGCACAGGTATCACTGCTAACACACCAGACACCTTTGCCATTTCGAAATTTATATGAGACACCACAAACCCTGGGCACAGACCGCATTGCTGGTGTAGCTGGTGCCATATTTTTATTCCCTGATCATCCTTGCCTGATCATCGATGCCGGCACCAGCATCACATATGATTATCTGGATGCAGAAGGTAATTACCACGGAGGAAGCATCTCACCCGGTTTGGAGATGCGCTTTAAAGCCTTACATAAATTCACTTCAAAACTTCCAAAAATATCTTTTAACAAAAATTATGATTTAACCGGAAAAACAACGAAAGGCGCCATCTTAAGTGGTGTAATTGGGGGTACAGTAGCCGAAATGACCGGAATAATCCAGAAATACGAACAATTTTCGAGTGACTTACGCATTATTATGAATGGTGGAGATGCAATTTTTTTTGAAACTAAAATAAAAGGGCACATCTTTGCAGTTCAAAATTTGGTAATGGTTGGACTCAACCAGATAATTAAGTTTAATGCGTAGCTGGATAATAATAGTTTGTCTTATATTTTTCTCCGGGTTCTGGACCTCTCTACGGGCACAGAATACTGGTTCTCCATATACTAATTTGGGCATAGGTGTCATGCAACCCAAAGGTCTTGCTTATCATCAGAATATGGGAGGACTTGGCATCAGCAGCAACAACGCCTGGGTGGTGAACAATCTTAATCCTGCTTTACTTCCTTATAATACCTTCACCACTTTCGAAGCAGCTCTAACTACCGAATCACGAGTAATCACTTCCGATACGCTCAGCCAAAAAAACCTTTCCGGCAACCTGGGATATCTCCTGTTTTCATTTCCACTCAAAACAGGGAAATCCACATTTTCAATGGGGCTTATGCCTTATAGTAATGTTAGCTATAAAATGGAAACCCAGGGCACAGTAGAGAGAAGCACTACAAATGCCCATTACAGCTATCAAGGCAGTGGCGGCATCAACCAGGTCTTTGTTGCCGCAGGCTGGAAATTGTTTAAGGGATTTTATTTAGGTATCAAGGCTTCTTATCTATTCAGTTCCATTGATGATATTTCTCTAATCCAACTTTATGATATCCCTGAAGACTCTGTTGAAGTACTAAAAAATTATTATACAAGTGCTCATTCTACAAAAACACGATTTTCCGACTTCATCTTTGAACCAGGCATAGCTTATATTATAAAAATAGCGGATAAGACTACATTAAATCTTGGTGCGACCTATGAAATTGCCTCAAAGATCAACACTTACCGTTCGGAAACCCTCGAAATGAGAACAGGTCCCGAAATACCCCTTGTAGGTGACACTTTGTATCTCGATAAAAGATATTCCACACAATTCCCAACCAGAATGGCATTTGGCGTTTCTTTAAATAAGTTTCTTAATTGGTCAGTGGGAATGGACTTTCATTACGAAAAGTGGGAGTCTTATAAGAATTATCAAGGGAACAATGAAGGATTAAAAAATAGCATGAAAATCATTCTCGGTGGAGAGATTACACCCGATATCGCTTCTGTAACCAATTACCTACAGCGAATAACTTATCAGGCAGGAGTTTACTATGAAAAAACACCTATATACGTAAAGAATAGACAAATTGATGATTATGGTATGAATTTTGGTGTATCTTTACCTATAAGTAATGCATCCCTTATAACTGTAGGAGTAAATTTTGGCCAAATGGGAACACTATCTGACCATTTAATTAAAGAAAATTATATTAAATTTAAGCTAGGTTTATCATTTAATGACCGCTCCTTTGGCTGGTATAGAAAACAAAGAAAGTTTAACTAATAATAGAACACAATGAAATCTAAAATTTTAATTTTCAGTATATTAGGTATATTTTTTTTCGGAACATACCTTCAGGCACAGTCTACCTGGAATTGGCCTGATGACAAAAAGACTGCAGAAGTAAAAAACGCCCTGTATACAGACAATTTCAGACAAGGAAATTACAGGGAAGCTGCCAATCATCTTTCGTGGTTGCTCAACAACGCCCCAAATCTGCACAACTCCATTTATATTAATGGAGTGAAAATTTACTCGAGCATGGCTGCTAACGAAAAAGATCAGGGCAAAAAAATTGTTTTTCAGGATTCTGTTCTATTGTTGTATGACATGCGCATCAAGTTTTTTGACAATGAATCCAAGGTTCTCAACCGGAAAGCTTATGATGCCTACAGATATTATAGCAAGGATAAAAGCCGTTATGAAGAATTGTTCAATCTCTACAAAAATACCTTTGAACTAAACGGTAATAAGGTGATGAATTCCAACCTTCTGCCATATATGGATGTGGTAAGACGTTACAAGTTAGCAGGAGGAAAAATTACTGATGATGAAGTACTTGATATTTATGCTGAGATAACTCAGATCATCATCTTTAAAATTGAAACGGTGGGGAAAAATATAGGTAAACTGAAAGTGATCCAGGACAAAGTAAATGAATTGCTAGTTGGAACCATAGATGTAGATTGTGATTTCGTCGAAAATAAACTTGGCCCCAAACTCAAGGCTGATCCGGAAAATTTAAAGCTTGCAAAAAACATTTTGCGTTTATCATTTGCCGGAAAATGTATGTCTCTGGATGTATCTCTCGAGGCAGACAAAGTGGTTCAAAAAAACAATCCTGAATACGCCCTTGCTAAAATGATCGCTCAATTGTGTGCAGCAAAAAAGAATTTTGCATGTGCTCAAAATTATTATGAAGAAGCTATTGATCTAACAGATGAAAACACAAAAAAAGCTGATGCATTTTATTCTCTAGCCACCATTATGGCCAGTAATGGAAAAAAGGTTACAGCCAGAAACTATGCAAAAAAAGCACTCGATGCTGATCCCACCAAAAAAGAGGCCTATAAGTTGATTGGCGATTTATATTACAACAGCTACAATGATTGCAAAAAAGGCGTAAACCCTGTCCAGGACCGTGCAATATACCTTGCAGCCTATGAAATGTACAGAAAAGCCGGTGATGGCGCTGCCATGAATAGGGCAAAGCAACAGTTTCCCACAATGGAGGATATATTTACATGGAACCTGAAAGTGGGTGCTAAAATGAAAGTTGGCTGCTGGATAAACGAAACGGTTACAGTACAAAAACGATAATAATTACTATGGATAAAAAGCGGTCAATATTAAGGTATTGACCGCTTTTTTGTTTATAAACAGAGTATGTTATTCAGGATCATTATATTGATATCCACGAGTTTAATTGTTTTGTATCAATGCAAACCAAAAGAGGGAACAACAATACCTGAAGAATACAACGGCCCAATGATGGAGGCAATAAATCTCACCACTTTATACAGTGATTCTGCGCACATAAAAATGAAAATGGTAACTCCAATTCAATTGGAGTTTGACAACGGAGACCGGGAATTTCCAAAGGGTCTGGATATTGAATTTTATGAAAATGACGGATCTACATCCTCTACATTGCGTGCTGATTATTGTTATTTCACAAAAAAAACCGGCTTATATAAAGCCACAGGCAATGTAATTATTAAAGGGATGAAGCACAATGACCAGCTCAATACAGAAGAACTTTTTTGGAATGAAAAAAAAGAGACTGTCTTCACTGAAAAATTTGTCCGCATAGAAAAAGATGGCGAGATTCACATGGGAGATGGCCTGGAAGCCAAACAAGACTTTTCAGAATATACTATTATGAAATCCAGAGGTAATATCTCACTAAAAGAAAATAATAACTGAGCATGCCCAATTATTCCAACCTGTACATAATATTGATATCTCTTCTGCTTTCCGCTTTTTTCTCTGGTATGGAAATAGCCTTTATAAAATCTGATAAGCTTGAGATTGAGTTGAGAAACAAACAAGGGACCATTGCAGGAAAAATATTTTCTTATTTCTCACATCGTCCTTCCTGGTTTATCAGCACCATTTTGATCGGGAATAATATTAGCCTGGTAGTTTATGGCATCTTCATGACCATACTCCTGGAGCCATATCTGGTACAAGTACTGCCCGATTACATGAATTCAAACATTACCGTTTTAATGATACAAACTATTATAGCCACATTAATTGTGTTATTAACAGCCGAATTTTTACCTAAAAGCCTGTTCCTGCTCAATCCAAATGGAATGTTATCCTTTTTTGCCATACCAATATATATAATATACATCATTTTGTACCCCGCCATTTTTTTAATCGTTAATCTTTCTAAGCTCATGATTGTAAAAATACTCAGACTTGAGTATTCAGAAGACAAGCCTGTCTTCGGGCTGACTGACCTCAATGAATACGTGCAAAAAATAACAGCACAACAAGGTAAAACAGAAAATCTGGAAGTAGATACAAAAATATTCTCCAATGCATTAGAGTTCAAAACAGTTAAAATCAGGGAATGCCTTGTGCCACGTACAGAACTGGTAACTGTAGATGTAGATGACAGTATTGAAGATCTTAAAAAGACTTTTATCGAAAGCGGACATTCCAAAATCATCGTTTACAACAAGACCATTGATGATGTGATTGGCTTTTGTATTTCTCTGGACATGTTTAAAAAACCCAAAAAAATTTCTGACATCATCAATCCAATCACCCTTGTCCCCGAAACACTTCCAGCCAATGAGCTGATGGTACAGTTTATTACGGAAAGAAAAAGTATCGCTCTTGTAGTTGACGAATTCGGAGGCACTTCAGGAATCGTTACCATAGAAGATATTATTGAGGAAATATTCGGTGAAATACAAGATGAACATGATGAGGAGGGGCTGACAGAAAAAGAAATTGATAAAAACACATGGCTGCTTAGTACTCGTCACGAAATCGACTATTTAAATGAAAAATATAACTGGGTCCTTCCAACAGGTGATTATGATACACTTAGCGGTTTGATCCTCTCCATTACAGAAGACTTTCCAAAAATTGATGACCGGATTGAGATACCTCCTTATACGCTTGTGGTGACATCAATACAGAATAATAGACTAAATCTTGTGCACTTAATTTACAATTTTAAAGAAAAATCCAGAAAAAACTAATTTTTCACCCAAACAATAGTTTGGTTTTACACTTCAATTGGCTATTTTTGCGGCACTTTAACAAAAAATCATATGGGATTAATAAATAAAATCAGGGAGAGGTCAGGACTTGCAGTGGGATTAGTGGCACTTGGCCTGGGATTTTTCATGGTGGGCAGCGATATTCTTGGCCCCAACTCGGTATTACTTGGAAACAACAAAACCGATGTCGGAGAAATTGACGGTAGAGTAATAGATATCAAAGAATACCAAAAAGAGATAGATCAGATAAAATACAAATACACTCTCCAATACAGAAGAAACCCTTCGGAGAATGAAATGTACACTATCCGACAGCAAGCCTGGGAATACCTCATAGTCAAAATTGCTTTTCAAAATCAATATGATGATCTTGGATTGGTAGTTACCGAGGATGAACAATGGGATATGATTCAGGGCAAAAATGTAATATGGGAAATCAAGCAATCCTTCACGAATCCGGCCACAGGTCAATTTGACAGGGAAGCCGTTGTTAACTACCTCAAAACCGTTAAGGATGCACCTCCCGAACAACAAGCCTCCTGGTACCTGTTCGAAGAAAACCTAAAACCTTCAAGGCTCAGGTTAAAATACGACAACCTGCTAGTGAAAACTGTTTATTCAACCGAGTCTGAGTCTATCATGCAATATGACAAGGACAACACAGTAGCCGAGATAGATTATCTATACGTTCCTTATTATTCGGTGAGTGACACTGTAATTGAAACAACAGACAGCGAACTCAAGGCATATCTTAATGCACACCAGGCAGAATATCAGGTAGAAGAAAGCAGGGACTTTGATTATATTTCTATTCCTGTAATACCATCTTCTGAAGATACTTTATCTTTCATCACAGAAGTGGAAGGCCTTGCTGATGATTTCAAGCAAAGCACCGAAGATTCCTTATTTGCCAGAATCAATTCGGACGGCGCGAGATATTATGACACATACACTATCGACCAACTTCCGAGTATTTTGCAGGCAAATGTTGGCAATTTATCTACTGGCGATGTACGGGGACCATATTTTGTAGGAGGAAAGATCACTTTATATAAAATATCAGATATTGTCCAGGATACAGCATATAGTGCCAAAGCAAGTCACATCCTTATAAAATGGAAAGACGAATCTTCTCAAGCAAAAAATGATGCCCGTAAAAAAGCACAAAACCTATTAAGTCAACTCAGGGCAGGAGCGGATTTTGCTATGCTGGCACGCCAGAATAGTGAAGATGGTTCAGCTCAAAATGGTGGTGATCTCGGATGGTTTTCAGAAGGCCGTATGGTGAAACCTTTTGAAAATGCTGTGTTTGGCGCCACACGAAAGGGCCTGATCAACAGAATCATTGAATCACAATTTGGGTACCACATCATAAACGTAACAGGCTTAAAAACCAATACATCTATATTGCTGGCATCTATTGAACGCGATATAACACCAAGTGATGAAACACGAAACAAAGCTTTTCGAAAGGCCGATTATTTTGCATCTTCCTCCAAATCTTTTGATGCTTTTATTGAAAATGCAGAAAAAGATTCTCTCAAAATTTATAAGGCCACAAATGTGGCTCCCAATGACAGAAGCTTCAACGAAGTCGGAAATTCGCGGTCTGTTATCCAATGGGCCTATAACGATGGAGAGATTGGTAAAATATCGCCTGTCAAGGAACTAGACGATCAATATATAATTGCTGTACTAACAAACATTACAGAAGCAGGGCAGGCAGAATTGGAAAATGTCAGGGATCAGATCGTGATAAAAGTTAAAAATGAAAAGAAAGGTGTTATTATTATTGACAAAATCAAAAATGCCTCTGGAACACTAGATGAAATTGCTGATTTGTTTGGAGATGAAAGCGGTGTATATTCTTCCAGCGACCTGAAATTATCATCCAACTCACTACCTGTAATCGGCACTGCACCCATAGCTATTGGAACAGCATTTGGGCTAAAGGATGGGGAAAGATCAGAACCGGTTAAAGAAGAGCTAGGCATAGTGGTTGTAGAAATGAAAGCACTTACAAAAGCTCCTGAAATAGCAGATTACAATTCAAGTAAAACAAAAGCTGAACAACAGACTTCAAGCAGAATGTCTTACAGCATGTCAGAAGCTGTAAAGAAAAATGCAAATATAAAAGACGAGAGGTACAGGTTTTTCTAATGGCGATATGGCAAAATCGCATCAATCATTCAGAGACAAACTTGAAAAGGAACACACCTGGCCATCTCTCTTCAGGTTTAAATTTATAGTTCCAAAAGATAAAGAAAAGGAACTGTATACCCATTTCCCCTCTCTGGATTTTAGTTTGAAAAATTCTTCCGGAGGAAAATATATTAGTTTTACGGCCGAAGTACTTATTGAATCCACTGATCAGGTCATTCAAATCTACGAAGAAGCAAATTCAATTGAAGGATTGATTGCCATATAAAACACCTGATCAGGTATTGCCATCTGCGGTTAGAATTTCTTTGATTTGTTTACGTACATCAGAAAACTCACACCCATCAAAAGGTGCCGTTACAATGGCTTTTAGCATATCATTTACAATGTATGATTTAAAACCCATCTCCTCTGCATAACGTGAAACCACTTTAAGTTCAATGTCTTCAATCTCGTTATCGAGATAAATCATATAGACCAGATTATACAAATCTTCCAATACCGCATCACGATTATAATCACTCTTTTCAAAATAATCAGGATTTAAGGCATGTAATTCATCTTCCTCAATGTGTAATTGTACGGCCCACTTAAACAAACAACCCACAACATCCTTTGAAATAGTGCCCTTACCCAGACAAGAATGAAAAACACGAAAAAAACTTGTCTTTATGGAACGGTATTCCTCTTCGCTTAGATTGATAATAACCCCCATAATATTATTATTTAGTCAGGTTTATTTCATAAAGATACGCATTTAACATAAATTTACAGAGAAATATTAAATTTACCCGGGGTGAAAATATATCATATTTACTTCTTTCTTTTCATCGTCATTATATTCTGGGGGTGTAATAAAAACAAAAAAACCAATTCCGGTTTATCTAAAAACCAAATAAGTGCCGATTCGGTTACTGTTCAATCTGACGGGCAACCAGAAAAGGACAAAGGTTCTTTTAATCTAAACACTAATGAATTTGAAGACCCTGGTAGGGGTACATGGCAAAATCCGAAACTTGTTCTTAATAAATTAGGCCCACTGGAAGATAAAATAGTTGCTGACTTAGGCTGTGGAACTGGTTACTTTACTTTTCCGGTAGCTAAAAAAGCCAAAAAGGTTATAGCAATCGATATCGAACAACAATTTCTCGACTATATCGAAGATCGTAAACTGGAAGCCTCCCCGGAGATTGCTGATAAGATAGAAACCAGACTGACAGTTGAAGATAACCCAAAACTATTTCCTGAAGAGGTGAACGATGTACTGATGGTCAACGTGTATTATTATCTGAAGAACAGATCGGAATATATGGAAAAGGTGAAAAATGGTCTTATCAAAGGCGGCACCTTAGTGTTAGTTGATTTCAAACCAGGAGATCTTCCTGTAGGCCCGGCAGAACATAAAGTTTCAGTACAAAAAGTAGTTTCTGATCTAAAAAAAGCAGGATTTAAAGTGGTTGAGGTCGACTTAAACAGCCTTCAATACCAGTATATCATCAAAGCAAAGTGATAGAAATGAGCCCGAGAATTGTTATTACTGTTCTTATAAGTGTCTTTGTTATGGGCATGTCTCCGCTCCATGCACAGGTTTTATCAGGCAAATCTGAAATCAGCCTGTTGACCGGGTCATCAGGGGAAGAACTTTACTCAACCTTCGGACATAGCGCTATCCGCGTGAAAGATACAAAAAACACCCTGGATCTTGTATATCACTATGGAACATTTGATTTCAACACACCCAATTTTTATATCAAATTTTTAAGAGGCAGACTTAACTACATGCTGTCCGTACAAAAATTCAGCAGTTTTAAACGTAGCTTTATTTATGAAAACAGATCGATAAATGAACTTATTCTGGATCTTGATTCAATACAAAAACAAGAAGTATTTGATTTTCTGAAAAATAATTACCTTCCCGAAAATCGTTACTATCACTATGAATTCTTTTTCGACAATTGTGCCACCCGTATCAGAGATTTGTTTCAAACGGTATTGGGTGAGCAGTTACAATACAACTATCCCCGCAAATGGACGACTAAACCGATGTCATTCCGCCAATTGCTGGACGTGTGTTTGGCACAAAAGGAATGGTCCGATTTTGGTATGGACATCATAATAGGCGTACCCACAGACCGAATTGCAAAACCGAGGGAATATATGTATCTACCTGTATTTCTGGAAGAATCTACTAAACTGGCAAAACTCACCTACAAAACCGGAAAAGTAAAACCGTTTGTAAAATCGGCAAGCGAAATTGTTTCGGCTAAACCGGTCAACTCAACCCAACAAGGAGTACTCCCCCACCATGTGACATGGGGTTTTTTTATTATAATTGTCTTGCTAACTGTCTTAAGCTATCACATTAGACAACCTTTTATAGCGGTAGACATAGTAGTCTTTACATTTGCCGGGCTCTTCGGCTGGCTCATTGTATTTCTGTGGTTCTTCACTGACCATCAAGCCACTAAAGACAACATCAATATTTTTTGGGCCCTCCCATTGCATGTACCATTGATTTACTTTATTGTAAGTAAACGAATAAGAAAAATTTGGCATTATTGGTTAGCATTTTCCATTATTCTGATAACGGCAATACTATTTTTCTGGTCTATGTTACCCCAACAAATGCATCCGGCCCTCTTACCTGTTCTTGGCGCACTCGAACTCCGTCTGCTTGTGTTGCTTATGACAAGATATGTTAATCCTCCTCAAGCAGAAAGAACATCATCTAATCTGAATTCACAAAAATAGAATCCGTGTTAGCAGATACACGATTACATATCTATTAAATAATCAATTTCGATTTGGACGCATTCACAAAAAGAATATTTCCAATTGATCTGTAATTATCAAATAGTTCATCACCCAGCTGCTTCAATACTTCCGATCTGAATCCGATAATTGTCAGATCTGCATTCCTTGATTTATCGTTGATTATCTCGCGATCGTTTATATCATGCTTTTTTTCGATCACTTCAATGTTATTGGCCGAAATGGGCAGGCGCCCTTCCCTGGTAAGTCGCACCAGTTTTTTCTTTTCCTCTTCTATTTCCTCTTCCGGGAAAATAGCAAATATATTGATTTCCGACCCTTTCCAATCTCTATGGCCCATGATGATATACCCCAGCAGAATCATCAGGTTGGAATTTTCAAAATCTGTCTTTGTAATCCAGATATCGATACGCTTATTAAACCCAAAGTCCCGTACAGCAGTAGCCAATATACACACATCAAAATTGGCAGCCTTTACTAACGAAAAATTGTCAATAATTTTTTTCAAATCTTCCCTTTCAGCCTTTGGATATTCAAACAGGATCATATTAAAATCCTTACCGGATATGCTGGGCATTTGTACTGCCTGTGCTATAGCACTTGTATAAGATGGAGAGATCATCGTATCTATAAATACATTGCTCTTTGTGATGCTTGTAAGGTTGAGGATTTCATTAAACTCCCGGCCGGTAGATTCTATAGCCTCCTTTGAAAGATAACCCTTTATAAAATGCATGTATGTGCCAAACCCATATTTATGACTGATCCACCTTAGTAAATTGAAAGCAGCAGGCCTGTCAAAAAAACTATCAGATATACAAATTATAGATGGTCTCCAATCGTCGTCCTCTTTTTCGGCTTTTTGCAAATACACCTGCATTTTACGGCTAATCTGAAAAATAACTCCCTGAAAGATCTTAGCAAGCCCCTGGTTGTTTCCGTTGGTTCGACTAAAGACATAATAAAACACCATCATCATGGCTATAGAAAGCCAGGCATAAGAAGTGTTCATTTTAAACATAAGATAAATACTTGCAATAGCCCCTACCAGAGATATTAAACCTTTCGACCGAAAAGTAGGTCTGTAGCTGGGGTCACCAGCAAAATGCTGGAGAAAGGAAATCAAACAAATGGAGCCATAAGTAACCATAAAAAACATTGAAATGATTTCTGCGACAAAATTGATATCACCAATCATCACAAAAATAAAAGCTAAAACACTGGTTACCAGAGTAGCATTCAAAGGTTCTGGCTGACCATTATGTCCGCTTTTACGCCGGCGTAACAGTTCATTCAGGGATCCTGGCATAAATACCTTGTCCTGAGCAAGGGCCTGCAAAATACGCGGCGCCACAATGATGGATCCCAGCGCTGATGATATAGTGGCAGCAGCAAGGCCAATCGGAATAATAGGGCCCCAAATTGCGATTTTACCCATTATAAACTGATCGCTGTCCAACTCCTGAGGGGATGCTGAATTTGTCAGTTTTAATGCTATGAAAATATATACAAACATACCAAACAGGGTAGCGGCTAATGTGCCAATTGGTATTGATCTTCTTGGGTTTTTTAACTCCCCCGATAAACCAACACCAGCTGTAATCCCAGTGAATGCTGGAAATATGATAGCAAAAACGTAGAAAAAATCCTTTGGGTCTGTAACTGTCCGTGTGAAATGTGTAATGTTACCTTCATAATGATAACCGGTATCGCCCATGAAAAACATAACAAACGACACAAAAAGTATGGCCACAACAAAATAAAGTATCTTCATAGCCATTCCTGCGCCCTTCCAAAGCATAATCCATATCAGCAAAATAAGAGCGGGTATAGCAACGATCCTCATATCGGTCAGATGCCAATCATACACACTATTTAGATAATCATATACAGGTCGGAAGGCCTCTGCAAAAGCGATGATATAAAATGACACACTAACAGCCCGGGCCAGATACAATGCTATACCGATGGCTGCACCGACATTTAAACCAAAAGACCTCGATATCATATAATACTCCCCACCACCTTCCACTTTTTGGTTGGTCGCTATTTCTGCAACCGCCATGGCAGTAGGAATAGTAACAGCATGACCTATCAAAATAATCAATACTGTACCATAAAAACCAACATTCCCAACTGCCCAGCCAAAACGAAGGAAAAGAATAGCTCCGAGAATGGTGGAGATAGCTGTCAGAAAAACCGGTAATGTACCAAACTTTCTATGTGATACAGATAATCCCTTCACATCAAAATTAAATATATTGAAACCACAAAATACAAGTTGTTGGCCTAATTCACCTTATAAAACAGAAAATTTTGATAAAAACTATTGAACTGATGAGCTGATGGGCCAGCAGACCTCCTACACTCTCTGAGGCTTCGGTGATTGAAAGCAGTCTTCAGTAAGCAGTTGGCTGAAGACTGGAGATTGAGGGCTATAGACAATTACCCACGGGCTGAAAAATTCAGGCTTTTTTTAATATATTGCATTAACAGACGGAACATTTTAACTTGAGTTATTATTTTCCATAAAAGATAGTGAATCTCTAAACCAGAAAAAAATGATCGATAATTTTCACTACGGAGAGGACAAATTGTCAACAGGTATTGCACTTGATATCTGCAGTGGTAAAATAAAAGGAGTATTAGGCCCGAAAGCCATACAGAAGGTGGAAAAATCGAAAGAAAACGTAGATGCAATCGTAAAAAATAAAAAAGTTGTCTATGGGATAAATACCGGATTTGGTCCCTTATGCACTACCATCATTTCTGAAGAAGATACGACTACATTGCAAAATAACATCCTTCAAAGCCATAGCGTTGGCGTTGGTGAACCTATTTCAGATGCATTGGCTAAACTTATGATGATCCTTAAAGTGCATGCCCTTGCCTATGGATATTCCGGTATTGCCCCTCCCACACTCAAACGCATCCTTTGGCACATCGATCAGGACATCATACCTGTAGTGCCCTCACAGGGCTCTGTCGGTGCCTCAGGCGATCTTGCACCTCTATCTCATCTCTTTTTGCCCCTGATTGGTTTGGGAAAGGTGCGCATAAAAGGAAAGGAGTTTAAATCAACAGAAATTTTACAAAAACATAATCTAAAACCACTTACGCTGGGGCCAAAGGAAGGACTGGCCCTGATCAACGGCACGCAGTTTATGACTGCACATGCCGTGAAAGTAGTAGATGAACTACAAAACTGTCTCGATCATGCCGATATAATTGCTGCAATGAACCTGGAAGCTATGCTGGGATCAGCACAACCCTTTTTGCCGGAATTACACGAATTAAGACCTTACGCGGGCAATAAGTATGTAGCTCACCGGATGCACACAATGCTCGAAAGTTCTGAAATACTCCAATCACATGAACACTGCAGCCGTGTACAGGATCAATATTCATTACGTTGTATTCCGCAAGTTCATGGTGCATCAAGAAACGCCTGGTTGCATTTAAAAGAAATCATAGATATAGAGCTAAACTCTGTAACAGACAACCCCATCATTTTTGATGAAAACCACACCATTAGTGGTGGAAATTTCCACGGCCAACCCATCGCTTTGCCACTCGATTACTCTACATTTGCTGCTGCCGAACTGGGCAACATCGCCGATCGCCGAATTTATTTTTCACTTGAAGGTAAAATTGAAGGGCTGCCAAAGTTGCTCATGGAAGACACCGGTTTGAACTCCGGATTTATGATCCCACAATATACCTCTGCAGCACTGGCAAGCGAAAACAAAACCTTGTGTTTCCCTGCAAGCGCAGACAGCATTCCTACCTCACTCGGGCAGGAAGACCACGTGAGTATGGGTTCCATCAGTGCCCGCAAGGCACTTCTCGTAGTTCGCAATCTCGAAAAGATTCTGGCTATCGAACTCGTTTGCGCCGCTCAGGGCTTCGATTTCAGGCGGCCTCTTAAATCAACAAAAATACTAAATGCCTGCCATAATCATGTTCGGAGTAAGATCTCCATGGTAAGGAAAGACCGTGTATTTGCCGAAGACATTCAACAGGCACTCGATATCGTATGCAATCGTGAATTAGTTCAAGTTGTAAACGAATTGGCTGAACAGGAACATTTACCCATAAAAAATGAAAGAGATGAAATCTTCGGAATTTATTGAAAAATATGCCAAACATCCGCATTACAAAGCACCACGCGGACTTAAACTGCATGCCCGTAGCTGGCAAACCGAAGCACCGCTTCGCATGCTGCTCAACAACCTGGATGAAGAAGTAGCTGAAAACCCTGCCGAACTGGTGGTTTACGGTGGAACAGGTCAGGCGGCCCGAAATCCAGAAGCATTAAAACAGATCATTATCTCTCTGCTCGAACTCGGAGAAGAAGAAAGCCTGCTCATCCAATCGGGCAAAGCCGTAGGCAAAGTACGAACACATCCGGATGCGCCACGCGTACTGATTGCCAACAGCAATCTGGTACCCGCATGGGCCAATTGGGAACACTTTGAAAAGCTAAAAGCCGATGGGTTGATGATGTATGGGCAAATGACAGCAGGCAGTTGGATATACATCGGCACACAGGGCATTTTACAAGGCACATATGAAACTTTTGCAGCTTGTGCTAACAAACACCTTAACGGTAGTCTCAAAGGTAAATTACTCGTTTCGGGAGGAATAGGAGGTATGGGTGGCGCCCAGCCATTGGCGGCAACCATGGCAAATGCTGTTTTCCTGGGAGCTGACATAGACCCTAAACGGATTGAAAAACGACTAAAAACCCGTTACATTGACAAAATGACCTATGACTATAAGGAGGCAGTGAGATGGACAAAAGAAGCACTGAAAGACGGTAAATCTTTATCCATAGGTCTCGTTAGCGATATTGGGGACATGCTTGAAAATCTCCTGCGCGATGACATCATCCCGGATGTACTCACAGACCAAACATCTGCACACGATCCGGTAAATGGCTACATACCCAATGGTTTGGCATTGAAAGAAGCATTGAAACTAAGGAAAAAGAATCCGGAGGAGTACAAACAAAAATCGTTAAAAAGCATGGCGCGCCATGTGGGCTTCATGCTAGAGATGCAAAAGCGGGGAACCATAACTTTTGATTATGGTAATAATCTACGCGAATTTGCCCGGCAGGGCGGCGAAGAACACGCTTTCGATTTCAATGGTTTTGTACCTGAATACATCCGGCCTCTGTTTTGCGAGGGCAAGGGCCCTTTCCGGTGGGCCGCTCTCTCAGGTGATCCCGATGATATTTTCGCAACCGACAAGGCACTTATGGAACTATTTCCGAATAACGAACAGCTAATTCATTGGCTACATCAGGCTCAGGAAAAAGTGGCATTCCAGGGACTACCTTCGCGAATATGCTGGCTGGGAATGGGCGAACGTGAAAAAGCCGGATTACTCTTCAATGAGATGGTAAAAGACGGACGGCTTAAAGCACCCATTGTAATCGGTCGAGACCATCTGGACTGTGGTTCAGTAGCCTCTCCCAACCGTGAAACTGAAGGAATGATCGACGGCAGCGATGCCGTGTCTGACTGGCCATTGCTAAACTTGATGTCAAATACGGCGGGTGGTGCTACCTGGGTCTCCTTTCATCACGGTGGAGGTGTAGGCATGGGCTACTCGCAACATGCCGGTATGGTAGTGTTGGCAGATGGAACGAAAAAAGCAAGAAAAAACCTTAAAAGAGTTCTCTTCAACGACCCGGCAATGGGCATTTTTCGCCATGCGGATGCAGGTTATGAGGATGCGATTTCAGTTGGAAAACACTTTAATATTTTGATCTGATACTGTATTTCTCCCCGTATTTATTAGATGGGTATAAATTGAAAAACAGGCCATTACTGCTCAAGTTATCGTTCACACTTTAAAAAGTATTGCTTTTTTTAATTGGGAAATTAAAACTTATCCCCTAATTTTAGTCGGAAAATATATTTAACTCAAAATTTCAAACTCAATGGAAAAAAGTGAAGTACAAAAAAAAGTAAAAGAAGTCGTTGCAAAAGTTATAAACATGGATGAATCAGCTATATCTGATGACGCCAATTTTATTTTCGATCTGGGAGCTGATTCCATGCAAAGTCTAGAAATGGTAGCAGCATTTGAAGAGGCATTTGATATTGAAATGGACGAAGATAAGGCGCTCGAAATACAAACAATCCAGGATGCTGTTGGTTTTATTTACTCATATGTGGGTTAAAGAAACCGGAAACATTTTTTTCAAATAATTATCATAAAGGTATCGGTACAACCAGGATAACATGGTTATTTATCTCCTGGCGCCAATTCCATTATCTAATAATTAAAGTGAATCCTACATTTAGAAATTTATAAGCAAATTTATTAACGCGAAATATTATTATGAACGATCGATCTGAATTACATCAGAAAAATCTGGAAAAGATTTTTTATCCCAAATCCGTTGCCATCGTTGGCACAAACAATGTAAAAGGCACAGTGCCTTACGACATACTATACAACATATTAAAAGGTGACCTTAATGGAATAGTATATCCTGTAAGTCCAAGGGAAAAACATATATCATCAGTGAAAGCTTACAAATACGTGGTAGATATTGAAGGTCCCGTAGATTTGGCCATTATTGTTTTTGCCAGCTCTGTAACACACATGGCTTTGGAACAATGCGGACAAAAAGGAATAAAATCTGTAATAATTATTTCAGCCGGATTTAAAGAAGTAGGAGCTGCCGGTTTGGAAAAAGAAAAAAAACTAATTGAGATTGCCGAGAAATACGACATGTCTTTTATCGGACCCAACTGTCTTGGCGTAATCAATACAGATCCTCTTTCAAATCTTGATGCCTCCTTTGCGCGCAAAATGCCTGAAGAAGGCAGTATTGCTTTTCTCTCTCAATCGGGCGCCTTGTGTACGGCCGTTCTTGACTATGCACAGGCAAAACACATCGGGTTTTCCAAATTTGTAAGTTTTGGAAACAAGGCGGATATCAGCGAAATCGATCTGTTGTATTACCTGATGAAAGATGAAAAAACCAAAGTGATCCTGCTCTATCTCGAAGAGGTAAGCGACGGCCCCGGACTGATGAAAGCAGCAAGGGACGTGATCGAACAAAGTGGCAAGCCTATTTTGATCCTTAAATCAGGACGAACCAGTGAAGGTGCTTCTGCTGCAGCATCACATACCGGATCACTTGCCGGTAGTGATGAAATCTGCGACGCCGCTTTCGAACAAGCAGGCATTATCCGGACCAAGCACATTGAGGAAATGTTTAATACAGCCATCGCATTTGCATACCAGCCGGTACCAAAAACGAATAAGGTAGCCATCATCACAAATGCAGGCGGACCCGGAGTACTCACAACCGATGCAGCCATAAAAGAAGGACTTAAAATGGCTAAGTTCTCTGAAGAAACTACAGCCATTTTAAAGAAAAACCTGCCGGCTACTGCAAATATCAAGAACCCGGTTGACGTAATCGGAGATGCACGTGCAGACCGTTATGACGTCGCTATCAATGCTGCATTTAACGATGACGAAGTAAGTGGCGTATTCGTGATCCTGACACCACAATCGATGACGGATATTGAACTAATAGCCGATGAGGTTGTAAAGGTCTCCAAAGGTTCCAGCAAACCTATTTACGCATCATTTATGGGTGAATCTGAGGTGGCAACAGGTATCGATACCCTCCAAAGGAATAAAATTCCGCATTACTTCCTCCCGGAATCTATGACTAAATCATTTGCTGCCGTTCAAAATTTTCACTTGAACATAAAAGGGGATCAACCGAAATTCGTTGCGTTTGATGACATCGATCATGCCCGGGCAAAACAAATACTCGACAAAGCAAAGGAAGAGGGCAAAAAATATCTGACAGAAAAAGATGCCATCAATGTGTTGGATGCTTACGGCTTAAACATACCCAAACATGGATTGGCCAACTCAGCAGCAGAAGCCGCTGACCTTGCCGATCAAATCGGATATCCCATAGTCATGAAAGTAATGTCAGAAGATATTGTCCACAAATTTGATGTTAAGGGAGTGGTGCTAAACATTAAATCACATGATGAAGCCGAAAAAGCATATCAGTCGATTATAGACAATGTAAAGAAAAACATGCCCGATGCTGTGATCGATGGTATTTATGTAGTAGAAATGATAGGTGATTCAGATGAGGTCATCCTTGGTGTAAAGCGCGATCCTTCATTCGGACCTGTCATCATGTTTGGTTTGGGAGGAATATTTGTTGAAATATTTAAGGATGTGAGCTTTCGTGTAGCTCCTGTAACCGAATCTGAAGCCCAATCGATGATAGAGCAAATCAAATCTCATGCCATCATTTCTGGTGCCCGTGGTAAAACACCAAGAGATATTTCAAAATTGAAAGAAAGCATTATGCGCCTTGGACAGCTAGCCGTAGAACAACCTGCTATCCTGGAACTTGATATCAATCCGATGATGGTAATGGATGAGGGGAAGGGGTGTTATGTTACAGATGCTAAAATAATGCTGTAATGCTTGCAAGAAAACGCCAATCTCTGCGTTATGCTTGTCAGAAAAATGCTCATCCCGGCGATTCTGCCGGGACTCACATTTTTCGGACTGCGCAAGCCTTGAAAACGAACTTTCTAGTTCAAACACCAGATAGACTAATTTAAAATAATAGAATGAACTATAGAAAATTATCCGAAGCAGAAATAACCGAACTCACCCGACACGGGTGTTCAGCTACAAACTGGAGAATTGTTACGGTAACCCCAAATTTCTCTGCCAGAAATATATATTATACACATTTTGAAGGAGAGGTAAAGATTGGGAATCTCACCGGTAAACTAAGCAATGGTAAAAGAGCCGGACTCTACAAAAGTTATATCGAAAACTGCATCATAGAGGATGACGTTTTCATTTCCGATGTTAAACGTCTTGTCAAATACCGGGTGGCCACAGGAGCGTTCCTGATGAATATTGGTTCGATTGAAGTCGAGGGGGAAACTACATTTGGAAACGGCACCGAACTTGAAGTGCTAAATGAGGGTGGTGGACGTGAGCTTCCCATGTACGACCGCATGACTTCACAAATAGCTTATCTGTTGGTAGTATACAGACACGATGAGGCCCTGGTAAACGCACTCAAACAAATGATTGCCACCTATGTTGCCGAAAAAAAATCGGACATGGGGCTAATCGATACAGACGCAAAAATTACCAACACTTCTATAATTAAAAATGTAAATATTGGGCCTTACACTATCATAGATGGAGCTGCAGAGCTCCAGGAAGGCACAATCATGGGATGCGCTGAAGCACCTGCACAGGTAGGATCTGGAGTAATTGCCCGGGAGTTTATCATACTCTCAGGCTCCAAAGTAGATAGTGGCGCCATGCTCGACTGTACCTTTGTGGGTCAGGGTGTAAAAATCGGAAAACAATTTTCTTCTGAAAATTCAGTATTTTTCGCCAACTGTGAAGGATTCCATTCGGAGGTATGCAGTATTTTCGCAGGGCCCTACACGGTGACACACCACCGATCAACTCTGTTGATTGCCGGTATGTTCTCTTTCTACAATGCCGGTAGTGGAACTAACCAAAGTAATCACATGTACAAACTTGGCCCTTTACACCAGGGTATAATAGAACGGGGGGCCAAAACGGGTTCATTCTCCTATATGTTGTGGCCAAGCCGGTTGGGTGCTTTCAGTGTAGTTACCGGTAAACATGGTGGAAACTTTGACACCTCTGATTTTCCATTTTCATACGTAACATTGGTTGGTGAGAAATCTTTTGTTACACCTGCCATGAACCTGTTTACTGTAGGCACACGCCGGGATGTTGAAAAATGGCCAAACCGCGACCGGCGAAAAGACCCTGAGAAACTTGACCTGATTCAATTTGAGTTCCCGGATCCTTATATCACAAACAAAGTGCTTAAGAGTATATCTATTCTCAATGCACTTTATGAGAAAACCCCCAAAGAACAGGATGCACTCAACTACAAAGGTGCCCGGATCAAGCGGCTGATGCTAAAATCAACTCGTAAATATTATGAAATACTAATTCCCGTTTCCATTGGAAACCAACTGATTAAACGGTTGAAAGATAATACTGCCGGTTGGCGTGAAGCACTAGCCGCCGGAACAGAGGGCGTTGGTGATTGGTTGGATATTTCCGGTATGACTGCACCCGCAAGTGTTTTGACAACACTTATTGATGATATAAAATCAGGAAAAACAAGTGGATTATCTGTTTTAGAAGAAAGTCTCAGGGAAATCCATGGAAAGTATGCAGATTACAGCTGGAACTGGACAGCTAAGTTGATAGAGGATCGCACAGGTAAGAAACCTGCAGATCTCTCAGTTGAAGAACTACAGCAGTTGATCGAAGGCTGGAAAATCAATAGTATCAAGCTCAATAACATGACCATGAAAGATGCCGGCAAAGAATTCGATGCAAACAGTAAGATCGGTTTTGGCATAGATGGTGATGAAGAAACCCGGGACCAGGATTTTGTAGCAGTCAGAGGAGATTACGAAACCAATAAATTCATAATCGGACTACAGGAAGAAAACGGTGAGATCGAAAAACAAGCTGAAGAGCTGAAATTATCTATTAGCTAAAAAAGCCACCATAAAAGAAGTGGAAAGCAATCAACCAAATTAATTAACCTGGTTGATTGCTTTTAATGGCCAAATTGATTGGTTCAATGTTCAGTTTAAGTAGTTATCTATACGATGTTGTGCGTTTTCCCGAATATTATTAAAGAAAAAACTGTAATCATACATATGGTAATTGCCCCGCATGAAAGGTGTGTATAACTTCCTTCTGCGGGGTGGTTTGGATACTCTGACCACACCATTTTCCACCCGGGCCGATACATAATTCATTACGGTATCCATACGATCATCAAAAAACAAAATAGCACCTTTATTCAGTTGGGCAGACGCTAATACCGAATCAGTTTTCCATGTCAATGGATTGACCGCTTTGGCTGGTTCTTTTACCATAGTATAAACCGGCCGCTCCCCTTCTGTAAGCCACCCTACCAGGCAACCGGTTTGACTGCTATCCTCACAAAGTCTAACCTCCGGATTTTCTTTCAAATAGTTTTCAGTTACCGGCCATCCAATAGCATATACGGCAATGATTTTCGTCCTGATACTTTCATCTGCATACAACTTTTTCAGTAGGCGCATCGTATGCATTGCCCCCTGACTATGTGCCTCAATAATAAAAGGCTTTCCCTTGTTGAAATGCTCCAGATAATAAAAAAAACTACGCTCCACATCAGAATATGCCAAATCAAGTGCTTGTTCCCCATTATCCTTAACATCCATAAATGAATATATTGTCGCCTGCCTGAAATGTGGTGCGTAAAAATTACCAAGACCACGAAAAACAGATAACTGTGACCGGATAACCGGATTGCGCATAGTGAAATTGTTAGTAACCGTATCGGCGATATCCTGGTTCCAATTGTCACGCTTTAAATAAGTAGTGGGGTGCAGATAAAAGATATCCACATCCATAGAATCTTCCTCAAATACAAGCCAGGAAGCGGAATCCGCATAATCTGGCTTTTCAGGAGCCTTATCTAAAGTAAAGCTGTACCTGGGTTTCATCTTTTTCATAAAAAACCTTCCGATGCTTTCCTTCGAACATCCATATAGCACAACCAGGAGTAAAAAACCAGCAATTTTCCTATACATGCCGGCAAAAGTAATAATAATTGTAGTATTCTCATATTGTAGAACGAAATCATTACCCCCATTCATCACCGAGGCTCCGAATGGCAAAGCATTATTCCAATATTCCATTGTCGCATTATCGCATTTACGCATTTACACATTTACGCATTACTCCAATCCGTTTCCTTTTCTCAATAAAATCTTATAAATTCAAATCAAAATATACGCCTTGTAGTGGAACCTATAAAAAAAATTATCGGCCCGTTCAGACAATTGCTCACAATGGGTGATCTCCCAATCCGGGGGCCTGTTATGGATCATGATCTTGAAGTGATTACAGAAGCAGGATTACTTATTTCAGATGGCAAAATATTAAAAAAAGGATCCTTTGATTTACTTAGAAAAAATGCATCCAAATCAGTTTTTATTGAAGAAATACAGCAAGACCTTGTTGCAATTCCCGGATTAGTCGATCCACATACACACATTTGTTTTTATGGTTCCCGGGCAAAAGATTATGCCAAACGCCTTGAAGGCATTAGCTATCAGGAAATTGCTGCTGCAGGGGGTGGTATTTGGGATACAGTATCCAAAACTAGAGCTGCCACCTACAAACAATTACTGGATAACACCAGTACCAGAGCTACACATATGTTGCAGCACGGTATCACCACAGCAGAAATAAAAAGTGGATACGGGCTCAACCTGGAAGACGAAATTAAAATGCTCAGAGTCATCAATGAAGCTGGAAATACCTTACCGATAGACTTAGTTCCCACATGTCTGGCCGCCCATATCCTTCCATGTGATTTCAACGGAAGTTCATTACAATATCTGGATTGGATCATCAGCGAATTGCTGCCTGCTGTATCTAAAAATCGTCTTGCAAAGCGTGTAGATATATTCATAGAAAAAGAAGCTTTTGGTGAAGAAGAGGCCACTACCTTCCTGAAAAGAGCCTTATCCATGGGCTTTAATCTAACTGTTCACGCCGATCAATTTACTACGGGAGGAAGCCGGGCAGCAATTACAGCAGGGGCATCAAGCGCTGATCATCTGGAAGCAAGTGGGGAAAAAGAAATTCAGGCTTTGGGCAACAGCCAGGTAACTGCAATAGCACTTCCGGGAGCATCTCTCGGATTGGGAACTGCATTTACTCCGGCAAGGAAAATTCTGGATGCAGGTGGGGCGCTTGCCATCGGTTCAGATTGGAATCCCGGATCTGCTCCCATGGGTGATTTGCTTACTCAGGCGGCCATTCTTGGGGCTTATGAGAAATTAAGTATGGCAGAAACACTGGCAGCCATCACTATTAGGGGAGCGCATGCACTAAACCTCGCCGATCGAGGCATATTGACCAGGGATATGATTGCTGATGTGGCGGCATTTCCATGCTCCGATTTTCAAGAGATCATGTACCATCAAGGACAAATGAAGCCGTCAACTGTCTGGAAAAAGGGCGAAAAAATAACGAACAATGTATCGTAAAACACCTGAAAATATTTGGACAGGTCGTTCCGATAAAGAGGAAGGATCAGATGGCCTCCGATGGCATGAGATCATTAGATTAAGCGATCTGGATAACGAACAATTACTCCCTTTAGGAAAAAATGAAAAAGGTATTGTGCTCCTGGGATTTGCGTGCCATGAAGGTGTAAAAAGAAACAACGGACGACCAGGTGCGGCCGCCGGACCGGATGCCATCAGGCAAATGATGTGCAATCTTCCGGTACATTTCAAAAGAGGCACCACCCTTTTAGATGGTGGTAACATTTTCTGCAAAGAAGGGGATCTGGAAGCTGCACAGAAAAAACTGGGTAATATAACTTCCATAATACTCAAAAAAGGTTATTTCCCTTTGATTCTGGGCGGCGGCCATGAGGTGGCATGGGGAACTTTCCAGGGCATCGCCGACAGCACTGGGGAAAACACACAAACCGGCATTATCAATCTGGATGCTCATTTTGATCTTCGCAAACCTTCTCAAAATGGTGCCAGTTCGGGAACACCATTTTATCAAATCGCCGGTTGGCATAAGGTACATACAAAACCATTCAAGTATTTTGTGGCAGGCATCCAGCACCAAAGCAACACACCTTCACTCTTCAAACGTGCGGATGATCTCGGAGTAAAATACATAACAACAGGAGAAATCAGAATTGATACCAACACCGCTATTGAAAAAATTAATCAATTTATAAAAAGCGTTGACCATATCTATTTTACCATTTGCATGGATGTATTCAACGTTGCTAACGCCCCCGGTGTGAGTGCACCCAATCCACTGGGAATAGCCCCACATGATGCTATAGAAATAATCCGCATAGTATCTGAATCCAACAAATTAATCGCTACCGACATTGCCGAAATGAACCCACGATTTGACATAGACCAGCGCACCGCAAAGCTGGCAGCTTCACTTGCTTTCGAATTGCTGTCATACCGGTAGATTGAGGTTCGAAGTAAATAAACTCTCACTGTTCACCATTAATTGATACAATACACTCCAAATCTTACACGCGTAAGCATTTTAATATTATATACCCAAATAAACCAGTTACAACATCGTTAAATACCGTATAAAGAGAGAGTTTTAATATTATTAACTAAATAGACAATTATGTATAAAATAAATTTCAAAAAAGTAATACCGTCACTTTTTACTCTGATTCTGATATTAGGAATTTACAGTTGTGATACAGGGGATGAGCCCCAGGCAGGACTAACCGGAGATTCTTCTGCCGCTTTAACTGCTGAGTTATCAGGAGATAGTAATTTCAGCATGGTAGAAGACCTGACATTTTCAGCACTCGAGAGGGGTGGTATTGATGGAAGGGTTGCGATAGCCGTGGATTCGACACTTGATTGCGCTGAAATATCTTTTATCGGAACATTAAACCAAGGTACTCTCTCTGTTGATTTTGGTGATGAAGGATGTGCCGGTCTTGACGGTAAAGTAAGAAAAGGGAAAATCATTATTTCAGTAAATGGTTATTGGTATGAGATGGGAAATACCACATCAGTTAGCCTTGTCAATTTTTCCATTGATGGCGTACAGATAGAAGGTTCCTGGAGCATTACGGCAAAAACGTTTAGCAAAGGAGAGCTGGTATACGAAACAAAACTGACCAATGGAAAGATCACATGGCCTAACGGTGCGATTGCCATGCGTGAAGCAACACGAACTTTTACCGTTACCAATAGTATTGAAAATTGGTTGGATTTAACAGTTTCCGTGGGAGGAACAGCTTCAGGTATTACAACAAATGGGGTTAGTTATGAATCAGTCATCACTGATCCATTGATATTCAAAGCATTATGTGCAGTGAGTCAAGCAGACGAATTACCCGTTGAGGGAGTAATAGAAATCACATCCGATAAACCTGGATTTTCCAAAATTGTAATAGATTTTGGTCCTGGTAGTTGTGACAACACATTCACGGTTACAATAGGTTCTTTTAGTAAGGAAATGACTCCTGAAGACCTTATATAGGGTCTGTCCATAATGTCCGCTATCTGCGTTACGCTTGCTCTCAAAATGGTCATTTACGACATGTAAAACTCACATTTTACAAGCTGCGCAAGCCTTGATAGCGAACATTCTGATCCAGACCCTGACTTTATAGACAGGCCCTATATAGGGTCTGTCCATAATGTCCGCTCTAGGCCCCGAGTAATGCGGGACAAGCTGTTACGCTTGTCGAAAAAATGCTCGATTACACCAGTAAACTCTGCTTTTTTCGACTTCGCAAGCCTTGATAACGAACATTCTAATCCAGACCCTGACTTTTTAGAAAGGTTCTATATAGAAAAAATAAATTCCAATTTAAAACCGGCATTAATAATATTTCTGCCGGTTTTTTTTTGTTTAGCCAATTCTCTCTGATGAAAATTCTTGAATTTTTCGGGTTAATTTAGAAAATTTGCATGTTCGTTTCAAAATCCTTTTTAGCTTTGCACTCAGAATTACTAAACACAATAACAAATCAAGAAACTTTTAAAAGAATGAATAAAAGACAGCGATCACTATCACAGGAAACAGAAGAACTACTCAATAAACAAGTTGAACTGGAGGACATATCGTCCGCCATTTACCTATCCATGGCTTCGTGGTGTGAAATCAATGGTTATGAGAATTCTGCAGCTTTCCTCTATGAACACACCGAAGAGGAAAAAATGCACATGATGAAGATATTCAGATATATCAACGAAACAGGAGGTCATGCATTGGTACCAGACGTAACGAACATCAAACATGAATTTGACTCATTGCGCAAGGTGTTTGAAGAAGTATTGGAGCATGAAATATTCATAACCAACTCCATTCATAACATCGTTAACCATTGCTACAGTAGTAAGGATTTTACAACTTTCAACTTCCTGCAATGGTATGTAACCGAACAGCGGGAAGAAGAAACGCTTGCGCGCAGGCTCGTTGAACTGTTTGACATTATAGGCGTAGATGGTATCGGCTTGTGGACCATCGATCAGGAAATTGGGAAAATGGCCTCTGGTTCGGGAGGAGCTGGAACAGCAGCAACTGCACCTCAGGCTTAAGAGGTTCAAAGGTTCAAAGGTTCAGGTTTCAGAGGTTCAGAGGTTCAGGTCAACTAGGAACATTGAACCCTAAACCTTTTTAACCACCATGATATTTATATGCCCGATAGCTATAAGCGGCTACCACCACAAAACAAATGAATGGTAGGATAAACGACAGATTGACTTCAGGCACATAACCAAAATACAGCACATCTGAAAAACCTCCACCTCCGATGTCCATGATGTTTGCCTGTAAAGGCGGCATGAGCGCCCCTCCCACGATAGCCATAACCAATCCTGCGGAACCCAGCTTGGCCTCGTCACCCATATCTTTGAGGGCTATTCCGTATATGGTTGGGAACATGAGCGACATAAAAACAGATACGCCAACAAGACAGTAAAGCCCGCCAATACCTACGATAAAAATTGTTCCGAGTGTTAATAACATGGCCATAACGGCAAATACCAGCATCATTTTTACCGGTTTAAAATAATTCATCAGATAAGTACTCAGCCAGCGCCCTGTCAAAAAAGACCCCATAGCGGCCATATTGAACCATGTGGCAGTCAACTGTTCACCTGCGGGACGCATATTATTTAAATTATCAACATATTGATAAATAAAAGTCCACATCATAATCTGGGCACCCACATAAAATGCCTGGGCAATCACCCCTTCATAATACCGCTTGTTGCTAAACAACAACTTGATCGCCTTAAGCAACGGTAAAGTATCGTGTTCTCGTTTTTTAGGTATTTTCACAATAGCAATTAAAATAAACATGAATAATACAAAAATACCCAGACCAATATAGGGTGTGCTTATTATATTAAGATCATGTGTGCGAATAGCAGCCTTTTCCACATCAGGGAGTATCTGATATGCATCCGGTGTGTACTGGGCCGACCGTAAATATTTTATTACAAACAACTGGGCGACCAACATGCCAAGCAAAGAGCCCATAGGATTAAAAGCCTGTGACAGATTCAACCTTCGGGTGGCGGTATCCGGATGACCCATGGAAAGGATAAAAGGATTTGATGTGGTCTCAAGAAAAGCAAGGCCGAAGGTCAGAATATAAAGCGATGCAAGAAAATAACCAAACACTTCGAATTTCGCGGCAGGGTAAAAAAGCAAAGCACCTATAGCATAGAGTGACAAGCCCAGTAAAATACCCGATTTATATGAAAATTTTCTGATAAAAAGCGCTGCGGGAATAGCCATAGTGGCATACCCACCGTAAAAAGCAAGTTGCACAAAAGCTGCCTGAGTATTGGATAATTCGGGCATTACTTTTTTAAATGCCGAAACCATGGGATTGGTCAGGTCGTTTGCAATACCCCACAAAAAGAACAAACTGGTGATTAAAATAAAAGGTATAACATATTTCTTATCCAAAAATACAGCTTCATTTTTGCCAGATTCCATAATTTATAAATTTATCGACCAACCCAAAAAACCGGTAATTCCTAAAATAGAATAACCTCAAATTAAAAAACAATCCATTCACAAAGAACTAAAATTTTCTCAAACAAAATGAATAACCGGTATAAAAAAATGCTTGGGGGTTTCGGGTTCAAAGGTTCTGAATTTATATATACTTTACAAAAAGACAGACTATATGTAAAGTACATTTACACTATCTGCAAATCAAAACATAAAAAACCCCTGACATTGGCATCAGGGTTCGATTTTGCTGTAGAGGGAGGATTCGAACCTCCACAGAGCGGTTAGCCTTAACACAAACTTTCCCGTATAAATCAGTGGTCAATCCGTTATGTTACGTTTATCCCTTGCTCTCCACCCCCGAGACAGGAGGGAATGTCTGCCGGTTTCATCACTCTACATTATGTCAAAGTTGAAAATTTCACCTCAAATATTTGTTGCAACCATGTTCAACTCTAGAAGAATATTTCAATAAATTCCCCAAACCCTCCGGGGTGGAAAATAGACAAATCCATCTAATGTACCTGTGCCATTAGCCCTGCATCAAAGCAATTTATTTTCTCAAAAATTGTTTTTCTAAATATTCTAAACCCACATTATTTGCGATACCACGAATATGATATGTGAAAATTGTATTAAACGTATCGTCAAATTTTTCTGTCATCCAATCCTTATACATTTCAATGTTTTCTATATTTAACAAAAAAGTATAAAAATTACGAATTACAACTATATTTAAATCTTTTCTGTAAATACCCTGTTTTACTCCTTTATTGAAATTATTTGTAATAATATCAATGATATGGCTTTCCCTTTTGTTTAGCAATTCTTTCCAAATTTGATGGTAGTATTTATCTACACTAAATGTTAATGAAGGAGTGATTTCGAAATTTTTTTTAATTATATATTTACTAATTGCGTATAGTTGGTCGATTACATTTTTATGTTTTTGGCACAAATTTTCCAATTCATCAATTTCCTTGTTTAGTTCATAGCTGGCTACTTTATAAACAACATCATTTTTGTTTTCAAAATTTGTGTATAGCGTTTTTTTCGAAATACCAAAAGCTTCTGCAAGATCGTCCATGGTTACACTTTTTACACCATACTTTTTAAATAATGATGATATATTATCCAATAAGGTATCCATACTTATTTTACTATTATATTGAAATTATTGAGTAAAATTAATGCTTCGGGTAATGAAAAAATCGCTTTCTTAATTTTTTTGTTGCATAAATCAATACCGTTATAGTTAGTGGCATACATAAAATTTGCCTTAACCAAATTCGCATCTTGGAAGATGCTGCCTTTCAGGTCTGTGTAATTAAAACTGCTGCTTTGTAAATCTGCTTCTGAATAATTTACGTCATGAGAAATACATTTATGGATTCTCATTTTCCTCAATTTCATTCCATAAAAACTTGAATAACTAATGTTGGAATCTTCACAAGTGATCGAGAACAGTGATGAGACTTCATTCCAGACGATCCCCATCATTTTACAAGACTTAAATATCACATCTGAAAACCGGGAATATTTGATTTTTAAAATGGTAAGATTGCAATTTACAAAAACACAGTCTTCAAAATAACAATCTCTAAAAGTAATATTAGAAAAGTCACAACCGGTGAATATACATTTGATAAACTCTCTTTCTTTTACGATAACATCTTTGTATACAATTTTGTCAAATTTTTTATTATGGTGATATTTTTCCATTTCTTTATATTTTTATTTTCTGTATTTTTTTACAGCAGGTAACAAAGGTGGCATTTACAATAAAAAATAAGGCTTCAAATATCGTATTGCTGTTTTTGGCTTTATTGCCTTTTAGTCTGCTCAGAAAAGCATCACAAGTATTGCCTGAAAGATTGCCGAAAAATATCATTCTTATCATCAGAATAATGTGCTTTGCCGTTCTCTCTTCATAAAAATCAAACAGATTCTTTGTCATTACTTCGTCCGGATTACGATTAGTTTCAGCATAGTGCTTAGCGTATAATAATGCCGGCATCTCAAAGTCTGATGCATCGGCTTCAAATAGCAAATTGAGCATATTTTTCACCTCTTTTTCACTTATTCCGCTTGTTACTGCTTGTTTTGCATGAAACCAGGCGCAATAAGTACATCCGTTAACAGCAGTAACTACTGTCATCACTTTCTCCATAAATACCTTACCCAATAAACATACGGTCTTGGGCGGTTCGTCATGTTACTTACACTTAATTCTAAACCATAAGTTATGGCGCCCATTTCCAACTCCATAATGTCCAAAGAAGCTATATCGGAACAGGTATGGTGGGTGCTTAAAAACACGACGGGAAGAATAAGCATGCCGAGCCCGAGCATGTCACTCGTGGACGCAATTTTTGGGGAGTAGTTATAGGTCACCGGCCGATCAAACGCGTTAATGCTATTTGAATCCAAATCACCCAACTCATCGACAGTATAATGCTGCGTTTTATTAACGGATTGGAGTATTAAACCCGTGGTTACCAACCCGGCTCCTACGGCAATAAATGACATCTCATGTTTGAATCCCTTAACATAAGGGGTTTCATTGGTGTGTTTCCAATTTTTACAGAAAGGGCATGCATCACCCCGATTGTGCTTGTCATAAGAACATTGAGACGAAACAAATGTGAACGGTATCACACTTAATATAAAAACTGCTATGTATCGTTTGAACATATTCTTAACCTCCAAAAATAATCCTGACATTTCCCCATCTATGCACATCGGCCCCTTTAAACTGAGGAGTATGTATATCCTGTGAAATTTCAAGTTTCATCCTTTTATAAACTATGCCAAACCCAAATACAGCATGACCCAAAAGGCGATGGATATGTCCGATATCAAACAAGTTGTCATCATGAAAAAGTCCTCCTTTCAAAACGGCATTGTAAACTACATAAGTTAATTCAGCTTTGCTATATATATAAAGCTGAAAATTCTTGGTCATACCCAATCCCAGACCACTGAAAAAATCTTCAAACCGGCCAAATCTAACCCGGTAACCTGTGCTAAATTCAGTATACGGATTGCCAACTATCCCGTAAGCAAAGCCATTCATTTCAAAAATTTTACGACTTATCAAACCTTTTTCAATACTGGCCATGTATTGTATCGCTAAATCATTGGAAACCTGATTTTCCCAACCCCTGGCAGGCTCATTGCCTGGTAAAAGCCGGTGAACTGAATTTTGTGCTAATTCACCGCCTGCAAAAGGACCAATAAGACCAAGCTGAAACGCTGAAACTTTTTTCAACTTCCTATGAGAATTATAGGATTCCTTGCGGTTCCCTACCAGTAAATATGCCGCATAAGGTTCATCAATAAACTGTATGTCGGATGTACTTAAATTAGTCGGTGTATAAATATTATGAATGATTGTTGCTGCAAAATAAGTTTTTTCACTTTTAGAGTCTGGTAGTAAGATATAATTAACAGGTGATTTCGACTTAAAATCAGAATATATCTTCAATTGCAGACCGTTGGTGAAATAACGATCGGTTCCGTAAAACACATCATTGGAAAATTTAAAATCCACAATAGTTTTTGGTATGTGGTTCTTGCCAACAGCACTTGTTGTCCACAATACTAAAATAACAAATATTATAATCCTTTTCATTTCAATTACATGATTGTTTATTCCGCATTGCGGCAATTACATTTCCCGTATTACGAAAAAGAAATGCTAAATCGCTTAATAACAAAGGAAAGGTGTATATTTTCCTGTCAAAGTATTTTTTCATGTGTATACAGAATCCACAGTTCACTGTATACTTTTTAAATCTTTATCTTCACTAATTAATTTTTTGCTAAAGGAGCGTACCTTATTCCAGTCAGTATATTCAATAACCGTATCAGATTGAGTCGGACCTTTCGATATTTTCATAATAAGCTGTATCATTATCCGATCGACGAATGAATACATACTGTAATTAAGATAACCTGCAAAAACATCAATGACATCCGGTTGCCATTCTCTGGATTTTATAAATTTTATAAAATACGGGTTCGTTAGAACCGAGTTTTTTTCTTCCTTGCGGGCAACAAGGTTAAAGGAAAAGATACCTGTTAGTATTTGCTCCATCTCTTTTTGATGGGTATCCATAAATTTTTCCACCTCCTTCCGATGTTTCCCATGCCGGATACTTGCACCAATTACAAAAATATCAAATTCAGTTATTGTTTGATTAAAATAACCAAGAGGAAAAATTCCAACCGTATTCCCTTTAGTTTGCAAATACCTGGCAATTGCATTACAAATTTTCAGAGTATGCCCATCCACGGTAGAGTAAACAATCCCTATCTTCTTTTTCATTACAAAACTTAAAAAAATTAATAGGCATTTTCAATGTTCCAAACAAACGCCCTTAGTCCCTGTTGCGGTGATTTTTTATCTAATTTTTCAAGGCATTCAAGCAACCTGTTTACTTTTTCATCCTCTACAATGGTCAAATGTGCATTGTTCATTTCAGGCCAGGTGTGAGTTCCTTTATGAGGCTCTCCAGTAATAGAACCTTTACCTTTAACATCTATCCATTGGGTATAACCTTTAATGGATAAATCGTTAAATATTTGCTGAACTTCAAAAGTAATCGACTGATTATATGATATAAATACTGCTTTCATATTTAATTTTTTAAATGTTATACAATAAAACTTAGCAAGTTGATCCGTTAACAACACCTGATAGATTCTTTTCTGTTCTTTCCACTGCTTTCTGTTTTCGTTTTATTTGTCCTACTCCAAACATAGTATAGATGGTTGGTATTAATATTAAAGTTACAACAGTAGAAAATGTTAAACCGCCGAAAACAGCGACTCCCATAGGACGCCACATTTCCGAACCACTGCCTTTTAACACAATCATAGGTAACATTGCTAAAATAGTGGTTATTGATGTCATAAGTACCGGTCTTAACCTTGAACGACCGCCAGCAACAACCGCCTTTTTAAGAGAATAACCTTTGGCAACCAATAAATTGGTATAATCCACCAATACGATACCGTTTTTAACCACAATACCTATCAACATAATTGCTCCAATCATTGAAATAATGTTAATGGTGGTATGAAACAGATAAAGAGCAACAAAAACTCCGGAAAATGCAAAGGGGATAGAAAACATAATGATAAACGGTTCTGTTAACGATTCGAACTGAGAGGCCATTACAATATATACAAGGAGGATAATTAATGCGCCAAGCATCATTAAATCTTTAAAAGTATCTTGCATATCTTCAACACTTCCGCCAAATTCAACGGAAACATCACTGGGGATATCCATTTTAGCAATTTCCTTTTCAAGCGCTGCTTTTACTGTTCCTAAATCAGAACCGGAAAGTGCCGAAGAGATTGTTACCACCCGTTCCTTATTTTCCCTGTCGATATTAGGAGGAGAATAAAATCTTTTTAAGCTTGCTATTTCTCCTACATTAACAGGTACGCCCGAAGGAGTCATGATGCTAATGTTTTCAATGTCCTGTGTAGAACGTCGAAATTTATCATCGTAACGAACAATTACATCATATTCATTGCCTTCTTCTTTATAATTTGTAGCCGTAAGTCCTGTAATGCGGTTACGAATGGCTCCAGCAACAATGGCTGTATTTAAACCAAACGAAGTCATTTTTTCCTGATCTAAAACTAGTTGTAATTCAGCTTTTTCATTATCGCGGCTTACAAGAACATCTCTTACTCCTTTTGTTCTATGGAATGCGGCAACAATTTTTTCAACAACTACATTGGTATGGTCAAAACTGTTTCCGAAAACTTTTATTTCCATCTTACTTCCGCCACCCATACCCATGGCGGTTGCCATTCTATTGGCACCGGGATCAACATAAAACTTTTCCACTTCCGGTAATACTACAATATCCTTACGCATTTCATCTGCTATTTCAAAAATATCCCTTTCTCTATCCTGATGAGGTTTCATTTTAAAAGTATAGTTAATAATATAGTTTCCGGTTTCTGTAAAAATGGATGCTAAACTGTTTTCATCGCCCACACCCGCACTGGTTGATACTACTTCAACTTCAGAATATTTATTCATAAAAACTGAATCTAAATAGTGTGCTGTTTTTATTGTTTCATCAAGTTTTACTCCTTGAGCTAATTTTACCTGTGCTCCTATTTGGTCGTTATCCATTGCGGGCATAAATTCAGAACCAATAAGTTTAGTTAAGGAAAGTGATAAAATAAATACGAGTATAGAAGCACTAACCACAAGCCAACGATGTCCCACAGCCCACGATAATGTTTTTTCATATACATTATCCAGTTTGTCGAGCAAATTTTGTGAGAAATAGTAGAGTTTACCGCCAATGCTCTTCTTGTTTGGTTCCTTTATACTTAAAATTTTAGAAGATAGCATAGGAACAAGGGTTAACGAAACAATAACAGAAGTAACAATAGAAATGGTTACAACCCAACCAAGAGGTTTAAAAAGAATACCGGTCATGCCACCAAGCATGGTTAAAGGAAGAAAAACAGCCACAATTGTAAGCGTTGATGCGACAACAGCCAAACTTACTTCATTTGTTCCATAAATGGCTGATTCACGAGCGAATCCTCCTCTTTCCAGTTTTTTGGTAATATTTTCAAGAACTACTATGGAATCATCTACGACCATACCAATAGCAATAGAAAGTGATGAAAGTGTAATAACATTAATCGTACCTCCTGATAGATACATATAGACAAATCCAACAATTAATGAAATAGGGATAGAAATTGAAACAATTAAAGTTGCTCGCCAACGACCCATAAAGAACATAACCACAATAATCACAAACAACAAAGCAAACATTATGGTTTCAGATAAATTATTTACGGCAGAAACCGTATTTACTGACGAATCCATTAAAATACCAACTTTTACATCTGGAGGAAGTGTGGATTCTATTTTTACAAGTTTTTCCTTAATTTTTTCTGCAACGGTTACAGTATTGGCATCTGATTGTTTTTGAATCATCAATCGAACATTTTTTCCTCCGTTAGCCCGTTCAAATGATTTAATATCCTTTAATCCATCATTAATGTTTGATATATCTTTTAAATAAACAGGTTTGTTGTTAACATTTGTAACAATTATATTTTTAATAATATCGCTGTTTTCAAATGCGCCTTGCAATCGGAGTTTCAAGTCAGATTTACCCATTTCAAGGCTACCTGAAGGCAGGTTTAAATTATTGGCAGCTAATACCCCTCCGATTTGCTCAACGGATAAATGGTAGGCTTCTAATTTTCGAGGATCAACATCAACCATAATAGCTCTTACCGGCGCTCCTATTTGAATAATATTTCCCACACCTTCAATGCGGTTAAGTGGTTGAATAATTCGATCCTCTATGATGTCCTTAATACCCTTATAACTTTCGTCTGATGTTACCGAAAACATAATTACAGGAATCATACTGGTGCTTAACCTGAAAATAGTAGGGCTTACGACATCTTCGGGCAAATTTCTTTCTGCTAAACCAATAGCATCACGAATTTCATTGGTAGCTTCATCTAAATTAGCACCCCACTCAAATTCTAATGTGATTACTGATGTATTATCTTTTGATGATGAAGTAATTTCTTTCAAGTTACTGATAGCTCCAAGTCCGTCTTCAAGTTTCCTGGTAATATTCTGTTCCACATCTTCAGCATTTGCCCCCGGATAAAATGTGAAAATTGAAATCATTGGAGGATCCATTTTCGGAAAGAAATCAACTGGTAATTGAAGATAGGAATAAAGTCCGAAAATTATTACCCCGATAAAAATCATTATGGTACTTACGGGTTTCTTTACGGCAGTGCTATATATACTCATCGTTATATTTTTTTAAACTTAATTCCTAATAATCTTATTTTTCTACCGTAATGTTAACCTGGTCCTCAAGCTTATTTTGTCCTACAATAATAATTTCGTCACCTTCGTTTACACCTTCAATTATTTCAGTTTTGTCATCAAACAGACGACCTGTCGTAACCGGTTGTTTGACAGCGATATTATTTTTGTTTAAAAACAAATACATATCATTGGTTCCTGTTTGCTTAATCAAGGCTATGATTGGTGCCATAATAGCATTTCCTTGTCTAAGTTCTAATTTTATTTTTGCGAACATTCCTGGGCGTAATTTTAAATCTTTATTATTGACTTTTACCTCTACTGTAAAAGTTTTAGTTGCTTCATCAATAGTCGGATATATATTATAAATTTTACCTTTAAAAGTCATATCAGAATATATATCACTGGTAATACTTGCTTTCATTCCTCTTTTAATTTGAGGAAAATAAGATGCTGATATTCCGAACAAAGCTTTTAATTTGTTGATTTGCACAATGGTAACAATAGCAGATTTGCCGGCACGTGTATTAGGCGCCCCAGAAAAGTTTTCGCCGTTTTCATAATATTTACCTGAAATAACACCACTAAAGGGTGCTCTTAATTCGGTGTTTTCTAAAAGGAAATTATAACTAACTTTAGCGGCCTCATAGGCGGTTTTTACTTCATCGTATTGTTGCTGGGCAATAGTATTTGTCTTTTTTAGTGTTTCCAGTCGTCTAAAATTAGTTTCCAGATTTAAAAGATTGATATGTGCCGCCTCCAAATTGGTGCGATCCATGTCTGCAACCACCTGCCCCTTAGAAACACGGTCACCTACTTTAACATAAATTGTTTCAATTTTACCTGGTGTTGCCGGAGCTAAATAAATCTCTAGGAATGGAATTAATGAAGCTGTATAGCTAATGCTTCTTTTAACAACTTCTTTATTTGCAACCATGGTTTTGACCGGTATTGCCTGCTTTATTTCAAGTATTTTTGTTTGTGCCTTAGTATCTTTTTCCAAATGGCAGGATGTTGCCAAAATTATCATACCTGTTACAACTAATAAATTGCTCAATTTTATTGTGCTCATTTTATTCTGATTTTTTATAATTCGTTGTTTAATTTTCTTAATGCCAACTCTGCATTTAATAACTTAAGTATTATACCTGTCAGTTCTGTTTCGGCAGATAGGTAATCATTATTTGCACTTGTAAGGTCAAGACTCGAAACCAAACCCTGATTTAATTTTAAAGTCATCTGATAAAGTACTTCCTCAGCTACTTTAACATTTTCTTTTTGTGAAAAATACTGCTCTAAAAGATTATTATAATTGTATCTCAATTGTTTTTCTTGCAGATTTAACTGATCTGTCAATAACTCTTTTGTGTTTTCATTCACATCAAAATCAATTATTGACTTACTTAATTGAGCTTTTCTTAATCCCCCGGCTAATATTGGAATATCCAATTGCAATCCTAAAACATGCATCGGTGTAATATTAAATTTAGGTACTTTAATTTGTTTGGTGTATGAATAAATCGCAACCAAAGAAGGCAAATAGCTGGCTCTTGCCAATTTAATAGATTTTTTCGCCATTTCACCCTGCATTGAGATAAGTTGATAATCTATATTATTTTTTATATTAAATAAATCTAATGCAGGGATTAAGATGTTGTATTTTCCCGCGATATCCTTCAGGGTGGTAGTTAAATGGATTATTTGATCCGACTCTAAACCCAAATGGAACCGCAACAAATTATATCCTAACTCCACTTGTCTTTCTGTGGATTTTACAGCATTGTTGACAGAAGTTACCATAACAGAAAGTCTATCGGCTTCAGTTTTTTCTATCATACCTGCCTTGGCAAGATTGTTTGTCTTCTCATAAATTTCCTGCGCATTTTTATAATTCGCTCGTAATTTTTCTAAAATGCTCTGGGCTGCCAGGATCATGTAATATGCCTGATAGGTTTGTTCTTTCACGTTAAGCGCATCTTTCTGATAGCTTTTTTCTGTCATTCTTTTTGCAAGCTTTGCCATGGGTATGCCAATAATATACTTCCCATTAAAAATTAATTGACTAGCATTAGCCCTAAAACTACTCGTAGGATTGAATTCAATTATTGCAGGAGCTGACCCGGGGGGGCCTATTCCCAGCTCAGCTTTCGCTCCCAAAAAATTAGAGTAACCTAGTGATGCATTAACCTGAGGTAAACCTTGTGATATGGCTTCCTTTATCTTTTGACTTGACTTTTCAATAGCATATTTTGAATTCACCAATGTCTTATTATGTGCAATTGCATATTTTAGAGCACTGTCCAAAGAAAGCTCAATTGGTTCTTGTGCCTGTAGCGATAAAACGCCAAATAAAAACACACTAAAAATAACTATTCTCATTTTTATTTTTTGTTTAAATGTATGTAATATGATTTATTGTTGATTATATCAATTATTGCCTATATCAACCTTATTTTTAAAATTATATTTTTTTAGCTTTGAGTTTTAAATGATTGACAACTTTATAAAATATTCTCATTTCGTCTTTTGTAAGGCCTTCTTTGAGTTCTTCCTGTAATTCTGCCTCAATTTTCAGAAATTTTTCAATTACATGGTTGCCTTTTTTGGTGACCATTAGATATTTTTTTCTGCGATCGTATTGATCAACAGCTCTTCTAACCAATCCTTTTTCTTCAAGAACATCAATAATACGCAGTATGGCGGATTTATCTTTACCCATTACACCTGCCATTTCTTTCAGAATTACATCTGATTCCGTTGTTTTAAGAATGTGTATAACAGCATGTTGTTCGATGGTAAGCGGAATTTCAGCTTTTTCAAGGTCTCGCTTTTTCAGTATTTTTGCCATCTCATGCATCATTTGTCCAACGACCATTCCTAATGGCATATTATTTGGTTCCATAATATTAATATTAATTTTCGACAAAAAAAATCAATATAAGTGACATAATCAACAAATAAAATGTTTTTATTGTCGTCCGGATAAATACAATTTTGATTTAAGAAATTTTTGAAGTATAACAAGCTTGAAAATGGCAATGAATTAGAAAATTATCCGGCAATTTTATAATGTTTCGAAATGCCACAATTTCAATACTATAGATAATGTTATGTAACCATGATAGTTTTACTGGATATGTGTCGATTAAATTGTGTTTTTGTCCTTGCTTTAGACGATTTTGAAAACGTCTTGGTAAACTTTTGAATAAGTATAGGTTCGTGCGGTTACCAAAAGGTTTGTAAATAGTGAAAACTTAAAAACTATATTTAACCTTAAACATAAGCATATTATAATCGACGAAATTTGCAAATAGATTATTCCCTTTTCCATCAAAAAGAGCAACCGATAAATTTAGTTCCAGATTGTCGGTTGCCATGTAGGA
>Ga0164313_10000102_pt1 | contig 53790 bp, 49 predicted proteins | sample GuaBasSedimGuay4_FD_113735 | JGI IMG/M metagenome (GOLD analysis project Ga0164313, IMG submission 113735) | Subseafloor sediment microbial communities from Guaymas Basin, Gulf of California, Mexico - Guay4, Core 4569-4, 0-3 cm | ecosystem: Environmental > Aquatic > Marine > Hydrothermal vents...
GGGGGAGTATCGGGTTTGGCCCTCCGCAGAACTGCCTTGATGCGGGCGGCCAGCTCATGAGGCTCAAAGGGCTTGTTGATATAGTCATCCGCTCCTTCTTCCAGGGCGACAGCCCGTTCAAAAGCCTCCCCGACCTGGGTGAGCAGGATCACCGGTATCCAATTATCCGCTTGCCGCAGGGAGCGCAGCAGCTCCCTGCCGTCCAAGACTGGCATAAGCACATCGCTGACCACCAGATCAATCTCTTCCTGATCGATCAGCTCCAGGGCCAGTTTTCCATTTGGGGCGGTGCTGACCTCGAAGCCAGCTCTTTCCAGGAATGGGGCCAGATTATCGGTGATGGATGATTCATCATCTACAAGTAAAATATGGGATCGGATGGAAATGGTATTAATTTCCTTGTCTTTCTTGAAGTGTACCATTTCCAGCGGCAGTTATGATGCTGGACAGCTGGACTGAGCATTCTTATCCGATTTTCAGATGCTGATATCATAATCCAGCCTCTGAATTGGCAGGGGGTGTCTCCCTCAAAATCCGCAAATCCGCTGGTCTACTTGGATGAGAATTCCTTCAGATCAATCCTTCTGGAATCCCTTTCAGGGGAGCTGAGATTGTGTATAATTGGAAAATCTGCCTGTCATAAGACTGCCAGTATTTGACCTTTTAGAGCAAAAGGAGCATCCAGTGTCGGTTATTGAAGTAAACAACCTTACCAAGTATTACGGGAAAGCCCGGGGCATTATCGATGTGTCTTTTAACGTTGAAGAGGGGGAGATCTTTGGTTTTATCGGACCAAACGGGGCGGGAAAATCAACCACCATCCGCCTTTTTTTGTCCCTGATCTACCCCACCAGCGGGGAGGCGAAGATCTTTGGCAAGGACTGTATTAAATACGGTCCGGAAATACGCCAGGAGATAGGCTACCTGCCATCGGAGGTGTTTTATTACGAGGGTATGAAGGTGCTCGATCTGCTGAAATATTCTGCCAGTTTCTACAAGAAAGATTGCACAAAGCGTCTCTATGACCTGGCAGAGCTGATGGAGCTGGACCTGAAGCGCCGGATCGATGACCTTTCCTACGGCAATAAAAAGAAGGTCGGCATTGTCCAGGGGCTGCTGCACTCGCCCAAATTGATCATCCTTGATGAACCCACCGCCGGACTTGATCCCCTCATGCAGCAGAAATTTTTCAACCTGATCCGGGAGGAAAATCAGCGCGGCGCCACAGTCTTTTTCTCCTCGCATATCCTGGGAGAGGTGCAGCGCCTGTGTAGCCGGGTAGCGATCATCAAGGAAGGACGGCTGATCAAACTCCAGGATATCAAAACACTCCAGAAGGATAATTATAAAAAGATCCGCATTACAGCTGAAAACCTGGATGAAAAAGCTTTTGATTTTCCGGGCATAACCAACCTTTCCCGCGAAGATGGTGTCTTAAGCTTCTTTTATAAAGGGGATATCAATCAGATCACCGGGATCATCGGCGGGATGCAGATCCAGGATGTAGCCATAGAAGAACCTTCCCTGGAAGAGATCTTCATCCACTATTACGAGTAAGGGAATAACATGAATATCTATATCCATGAATTAAAATCCTATCTCAAGTCAGTGGGTATCTGGTCTGCAGCCATCTTCCTGATCAACCTGATATATTTTTCTGCTTTTAACGCAATTGCTGTTGAGGCAGAGGAACTAGAAACGTTGATGTCCAGCTTTCCCGAGGAACTGCTAATTGCCTTTGGCATGAGCAATATGGACTTCAGTTCCTTGTTGGGTTTTTTCGGGGTGGTATTCCTGTTCTCCCAGGTCTGCCTGGCTATCCAGGCCTCAAATTATGGGTTTTCCCTGGTTTCTATTGAGGAGCGAGAGCTGACAGCGGATTTTTTGCTTCCTAAACCTGTGGGGAGAGGGAAAATTCTCACTTCCAAATTACTGGCAGCCTTTTCCGCTTTGACGATCACCAATCTGGCAACCTGGGTCAGTGCCTTTTTTGTGATCAACCTGGTCGCAGACGGGCGAAGTTATGAGATCAAGACATTGGCCCTGATCCTGTCCACGATCATGTTGTTCCAGCTCTTTTTCCTGTCAGTGGGAATCGTTATCTCATTGCTGATGAAGAAAGTGCGCAGTGTGATCCCCCTGTCCATGGCGCTGTCCTTTGGCATGTATATATTAAATGTCTTCGGCAGCATGCTGGGAGAGGATAAACTTGAGGTTATTTCACCATTCAGGCATTTTGACCCTAACTATATTCTGAAAAATGGCGCTTATGACCTGCCGCTGGTGATGATCAGTGTGGGAGTAGTCCTGATCGCCATTCCTGCCAGCTACTTGCTGTATCAGAGGCGGAACATCGCCTCTGCGGCCTAAGCGATAAGAGGAGATCTGATAATGAGAATTTATTTGCGGGAGCTGAAAGCCAATTTTAAATCCCTGCTGATCTACATCGGCGTGGTGGCGTTCTTTGTGGTGGTAGGCTTCCAGAAATTTACTGCGTATGCGGAAAACCCGGAAATCCTGGATGTGCTGGACTCGATGCCTGCCGCGCTGCTGGAATCCTTTAACGTGAACGCCTTTAATCTCACCACTGTGGAGGGATTCTTCGGGGTGATGTATGCCTTTGTCGCCCTGATCCTGGGCATAGCCGCGGTGATGTGGGGCAGTGACATCATCTCTAAAGAGGAACGTGATAAAACTGTTGAGTTTGCCCTGACCCTGCCGGTAAGGCGCAGTACCCTCATCACCGCGAAAACTGCAGCGGTAATGACTAACTGTGTCCTGTTGACGCTGGCCACCTGGGGATTAAACGCAGTCAGCGCAGCACCCTACGATCCCACCCCGGGATTTTATAAATTCTTGTCTGAAGGAATGGCCGCAGTGGTTGTCCTGCAGGTGATCTTCCTGGCAATCGGCATATTCATTGGCAGCGCCATGAAACAACACAAGCGGGCTGGATCAGTGGCGATTTCAGTGCTGCTGGGAACCTATTTCTTCTCTGTGATTGCGGGACTCAAAGAAGAGTGGGAATTCCTGAAATATTTCACACCCTTTAAGTATTTTGATCCTTCCCTGATCCTGAATGAATCTCGCGTGGAACCGGTTTTTCTGTGGATCTCAGTGGGTATTGTCCTGTTCAGCCTGGCAGGCGCTTACCTTAGCTATCATCGGCGCGATTTATATATCTAAGCATACAATCAGGGCGCAAAATAATTGAGGAACATTAGTCCATGGTATTAATAGATGGTTTCTTAACCGGGTTGATCCTGCAGATTGCGATTGGCCCGGTATTCTTCTATATTCTTAACCTGGCATCAACTCAATCTCTGCTGGATGCTTACGCTGCTATCAGCGCGGCTGTCCTGGTGGATTACCTGTATATCTCACTCGCAATACTCGGGGTTGGTCAAACACTTGAAAAACGCTGGATTAAGACCATTCTGGGCCTGCTAGGGGCTGTTGTCTTGGTCATCTTTGGCTGGTTGATGATCCGGGATACGGGTCAGAGTGGAATCGGATCTCAAGTCTCTTCAGGCTCATCCAATCTGCTTTCCAGTTTCCTGTCAACCTTCCTGTTGACGATTTCAAGTCCGCTGACAATTGTTTTCTGGACCGGGATTTTTGCCAGCAAGGCAGTTGAAAAAGACTACACCAGGAAAGAATTGATGCTTTTTGGAATTGCTGCGGGATTGGCCACACTGGTTTTCCTGGGGATCAGCATCACAGCTTTTTATTATTTGCAGTTTTCCCTGCCCGAGGATTTGATGCGATATCTGAACAGTGCTGTTGGATTGATCTTGATTCTTTACGGGGTGGTCCGTGTAGGAAAACTGATCCAGGAAATGCTCAAACAGGACCGGGTTTAGGTTGAGAAGGCTGGCAGGTTCATCCCTGTAAATACTGTCCCAGCTTGAAATCACAGGTATAATTTTTTACTGATGGATAACTTCAGGAATCAAGGCGGATCATCATGAAATTCAACAAACCTTCCTTAAGAACAATTCGAATCATTGCCCTGACAGCGGTCATTGGATTGCTTGCAGTCGCTCTGGCTGCCTGTGCAGCCCCCGCAGGATCAGAAGGTGCAGATTCTTCTCATGCTGCCCAACAGGTAACGGTGCAGGAGATCTCCATCGATAAGGCTTATCAGCTATATCAAGATAAGGTAGCTTTCTTGGATGTACGCACTCCTGAGGAGTGGAACGCTGCCCATGTGCCTGGATCGACCCTCCTCCCGCTGGAAGATCTGGAAGACCGCGCCGGGGAGCTGCCCAGGGATTTGGAGTTGGTGGTCTACTGCCGTACCGGAAATCGCAGCGCCCAGGCAGCCAAGATCTTGATGGAAGCTGGATTCACAGAAGTATACAGTATGGATGGTGGTCTGAGTGACTGGATCGAGGCAGGGTATGAGGTGGATCCGGGCGATTAGCGGATTTGATAAACACTCGCCGGCTCGGAGGGAAAATTTCAGCCCTGTGCTATTTAATCCTCAGGATTAATATTTATAGATAAGAAGCCAGGAAGGGAACGATCATCTCATCCGGGGAGAGCCCGCCGTGCCGGCCAATCAGGGGGTTGGGTTTATTTCCCCACCACCAGAAAGCATCTTCCCGGGCGGCAACGATCAACTCGCCCAGTCGGTCGTGAATTCCGGGATGAGCCGCCCCGGGCCCAAAAAGATCCGCCTTGAGGGCTATTTCTGTTTCAACTACAGCAAATTTTTCCGGCCAGGTCTGTTCTATATATTCCTTAACTTCTTCAATTCTCCCTGGTTTTACATGCAGGTATGCCAGCCGGTTTTCACCGGTGGGGAGCAGGTGCAGCATCTCTGTAAATCTGGGATGATTTGCCAGGTCATATTCGGCGGCACTGGGGTCGGTCGTGATCTGGCCGTGGTCCGCTGTCAGGATCACCAGGGTGTTCTTCTTGAGCGCTGGGTCCAGCTTGCCCAGGAAATGGGCATCAAAAGCCCTGCTGAAGCCGAGGAATTCAGCCCGGGCCCGTTCACTATCTGGCCCGTGGAGGTGAGAGGTCCCGTCGAGCTGACCCCAGTAAGCCCAGATATATTTGCGTGATGTGGGGCGGCTTTCCAGCAGCTCCCGGATGCTGATCCACAGATCAGGCGCAGTAGCGATGGGGTGGCGCTCAGCCCCGCCCATAAACATCTGAGATAGGCCAGAATTAATGATCGCAAAATGCTGGAAGGCATGGGTTTCGATCCCCTGATCAGCAAACCGGCCAGTGATGGAGTTGACTGGCAGAAAATTCTCAGGGTTAAAACCAGCCAGGGAAAGCTCACCGCCCCTAGAACGATAGGTGATGGGTTTATGCTCGATCATATTTGCGGTGACCCCGAATTCCTTAAGCCACATTTCGTAGCCCATCACCCCGTGTTCAATGGCCGCGCTGTCCGTCCAATAGGAGGTGATTGCCGCACAAGTGGTGCTGGGGCAGATCGAGGTCAGTGGAGATAAGATCCCCTGTTCAAGAAGCTGGTGCCAGCCGAGACTTTTTTCCTCCGCCAGCCACTTTTCCAGGCGGTGGTAGGCCAGGGCGTCCAACAGGATCAGGATGATGTTCTGTGGGCTCTCTCCCGGGGGAGGGAGCAGGTTTTCCTCAAGGCCGGAATGCTGGAAATCATCCTTCAGGCCGAACAGCCGTGCCGCACTTGGCATAATGTTCAGAATGGATTTTCCTTGATAATGGGGGCGTATAAATTTCCCACTATGGATCTGGGATCGAAGATCCACCCCTGAGGAGGTGTTAAAAATATTCTGAAAATGATCTGTCATTATTGCCTCGTCGATTGGTATGAATTATATCCCCATCCGAATGAAAATGCAGGCCAGCGGTAGAATGTGAGATTAGACAGAAATCGACTATTTTTCAAGTAAAATTGCAGTATCATTTATAATGATTAGCATACGCGATCTAAATTGCTGACCATCTTTGATCCAGAAGAGAGGAGACGGCGTACATGGCATCCACTTCGCCGCTGAAAGAAAAATATAACCAGATCTTCACGCCCCGGAAAATACGTACTCTGCGGGAGTCATTGATCGGGTATTTATTTGTCACACCGGCAATGGTCCTGATTTTTGTCTTTGGCATTTTCCCGGTAGCTTTTGCGCTCTATGTCAGTCTGCATAAGTGGCGCATCGTAAGGACAGATTTTATCGGGATGGATAACTATGTGCGGGCTATCGGCAACCTGGCTTATGTAGTGATCTTTTTTATGGGAGCTGGAGCCCTGCTGGCTGTTTACCTCCTGATCCGCCGGATCCTCACTGAAGCAGAGAAATCTGGGGTTAAACCCTGGCTACAGATCATTCCAGGCGCAATAAATACCTGGGCGGTCTATGCCTTTTTACGCTATTTATGGTTCCAGCTGCCGGAATTCCTGGATATTGCTAATAAGCTTCGGGGTGTGGAAAAAACACAAGAATTATTCAGGCGGTTGCTCAGGGAAGCTTTTCACGCTATCAATGTCTACAATTCCTGGCGGTACTTCTTGATGGTCCTGGGGATTGCGGTGCTAACCACCATTGTGGTCCAATTGCTCAACCGGGTGCCCAGAGGGGGGTATTTTCAATCCCAGTTCAGTTTGGCCTGGCTGGCCCTGGGAGCAGGTTTGGGATTGCTGAATTTTACTTACCAGCAGATCTCACAGGTGTATTTAGCTTCCCTGGAGGCGGGCACTGACCCAGGCATCTGGCCCCAGGTGGTCACGATATCAGCGGGGATCATCCTGTTGATCCTGGGCTGGTTCAGTTGGTCCTCCGCACCCAAATCCAGAGAGTCCTGGAAGTTTTGGCTGCGGATCCTGGGGGCATTCGTCTTCCTGGCTGGGGGCTGGCTGCTGATCGGAGAGATCCCTGTTCTTCTGGCTTCCGGAGATAAAGATCTTTGGAACGGATTGAAAGTAACCATCTTCTTTTCTGCCGGAACGGTTCCCTTTCAGCTTACAATCTCGATGTTCCTGGCCATTCTCCTTTTCCAGAAACTGTGGGGTTCAGAGTTCTTCCGGATGGTTTTTTTCCTGCCCTATGTGACTCCCTTTATCGCCAGTGCGGCCATCTTCCGGCAGCTCTTTGCCAACCGGGATACCGCCATTATCAACTTGATACTGAGAGCACTGGGGGGAGAGGGGCTGGCCTGGCTGCAGGAATCCAAAGGGGTGAATTTGATTATCGGGGAGGCGCTGGGCTTAAATTTGCCGGCCTGGGCGGCTGGTCCCAGCCTGGCCCTGGTGGTGGTGATCCTGCATTCCATCTGGACCTATGTCGGCTACGATACGGTGATCTACCTGGCCGGATTGGGCAATATCCCCACCGAGTTGAATGACGCAGCAGAGATTGACGGGGCCAGCAAGTGGGAGGTGTTTCGCTATATCACCTTCCCGCTCCTATCGCCCACGACTTATTTCTTGTCGCTGATCGCGGTCATCGGTACTTTTAAAGCTTTTGCCACGCTGTGGGTCTTCCGGGAGAGCCTGGCTTTGGGAACGACCAATACGTTCAGCGTGGCGATCTTCCTGGAATTTTTCGAAAAACTGCGCTATGGATATGCCTCAGCCATGGCTTTTGTGCTGTTTGCTATTATCCTGGGTTTGACTGTAATAAATAACCGATTCCAGGGCTCAAAGGTGTTTTACCTTTAACAGAGAAGGAAAGTAGGTATGAAATTGACGCGTTCGACCGTACTGAAGTTGCTGACATATTTCCTGCTGATCATAGGGGCATTCGTCTCCCTGGTGCCGTTCGTGTATATGATCTCCACTTCTTTGAAAACCATCGGGGAAGCATTGGGAACTTCATTTTTTCCGGAGGTTCCCCAGTTTAAGAATTATCTGGTTGCCTGGGAACGGGCTAATTTTTCGAAATATTTTTTCAATAGTATCAAGATCACTGCCATCTCCCTGGTTGGTAGTGTCAGCATCAGCGTCCTGGCTGCCTATGGGTTCGCCCGTATAAAATTTCCCGGGAGAGATCTGATCTTTGGTATTTTGCTAAGCACGATGATGATCCCGGCCATGGTGACAATTATTCCAAACTTCTTAACGGTTACCTGGTTGGGCCGTATCGGCTCCCTGAAATGGATCAACAACTGGCCAGCCTTGACTGTTCCCTTCATGGGAAGTGTCTTTAATATTTTCCTGCTGCGGCAGTTTTTTGCCCAGATCCCGGATGAGCTTTTTGATGCTGCCCGGATTGACGGTTCCGGCCATCTGCGCTTTTTGTTCCAGGTTGTGCTTCCGCTTTCCAAAGCCCCCTTGATGGTCATCCTGGTACTTACCTTCATGGGTTCCTGGAACTCGCTGGCCTGGCCCCTGCTGGTGACCAACACGGCAGAATGGCGGCCAATTTCTGTGGGATTGATGAACTTTGTCAGCGAAGCTGGGCAGGAATTTCACTATATTATGGCCGGGGCATTTATTACAATTATTCCTATCCTGATCATTTACTTCTTCACGCAGAAACAGTTTACAGAAAGCATTGCCCGGAGTGGATTGAAAGGATGAAAAATTACAGGCAATTATGATGGCAAGGAGGTGATGCAGCTCAGAATAACATTTCCAGTTTGATCAAACCGAACACCTATTGAGGAGAATGAAATGCCTAAAAAATTACTAACAATCTTGTTTGCATCCTTGCTGATCTTTTCCCTGGTTCTGACTGCTTGTGCTCCCGAGGTCGTGGAAGAAGAACCGGAAGTGGAAGAGGTTGAAGTAACCGAAGTGGAAGAATCGGAAGCGGAAGAACCTGAGGTCGAAGAAGAACCTATGATGGACCTCAGCGGCACTACGGTTCAGTTCTGGCACGTTTACGGCGAAGGTGATCCCCGCAATGAGGCTATGCTGGCCATTGTGGATGACTTTAACGCCAACAATGAATATGGCATCGTGGTGGAAGCCCTCGACCAGGGTCAGTACTCTGATGTTGAGGACAAGGTCAATGCCGGAATTCAATCCGGTGACCTTCCGCAGATCGTGCAGGCCTACACCAGTGCGCTCAACAACTGGGACACAGTCGACCTGGTTGCGGACTTGAATCCATTCGTGTTTGACGAGACCTACGGCCTGACCGAAGAAGAATTGGCGGACATTTATCCTGCAGTTCTGGATTTGGGTCTAACCGCGGATGGTGAGCGTTTGGGTTGGCCCTTGAGCCAGTCAGCCAACGCCATGGTGTACAACTACACCTGGGCTCAGGAGCTGGGTTTTGATGCCGCCCCCACCAATTCGGCGGAACTGAAAGAACAGCTCTGCGCAGCGGCGGAAGCCAACCTGACCGATGACAATCCCGATAACGATGGCGGCACCGGCATGGTCTGGTATCCCAGCACCTCGAACTTGCTGTCATTCATCTATGCCTTCGGCGGTGATCTCCTGAATGATGACGGCACAGCTTATGAGTTCAATACTCCCGAGATCAAGGCAGCAGCTATGTATGTCAATGAGCTGCGGGACAGCGGCTGCACCTTCGAGACTGAAAGCTACCCCAATCCGGAACAGGGCCAGAGATTGGCGTTGGTGACCCTGAGCTCCACCTCCGGCCTGAAGTACTACGGTTACGCTTTTGAAGACGCCGGAAACGCTGATGATGTTTGGGGCTTCCTGCCCTTCGTGGGACCGGATGGCGGGTTAGGCACGGATGCCTACACCCAGACTGTTGGTGTGCTGAAATCCACCCCGGAACAGGAGCTGGCCTCCTGGCTGTTCATCAAATTCCTGACCAGTCCTGAGAATCAGGCGGCCTGGATTGAAGCCAGCGGCTACCTGCCCACCCATTACTCGGTTGAAGGCATGCTGACGGACTATATTGCCGCAGTACCGCAGTATCAGTCCACCATGGCTATCGCGGAATTGGGATTGGGTGAACCGGAAACCTTCCCGGCCTGGTATTCAGTCCGCCGGGCTCTTGAGGATGCCGCAGCCCAGCTGTACGCTGCAGTCGATGAAGCTGAAATAGATGCCATCCTGGCTGAACTCGATATCACTGCCGCAGAATTGGTAGCTGAAGTCGAGTAAAACCATACCTATGATGAAAAAAACTCCTGCTGGTTTACCAGCAGGAGTTTTTCCGTTAATGAAGCGGGAAGCAGATCCTGCTTGGATACCGCTTCCTATGTGGTCATCACGGTAATACGAACGTGGCGATGACCGGGTCATGATCCGATTTGTGGAATAAACTGGTATCTGTCGAAAACGGCAGGGAGAAATCTGCGTTGCTGTGAAGGATGTCCACCGAGATCAGCAAATCGAGCAAGCTATCGTTAACCAGGATATGATCGAGCACCTGGGAGTTGCCCTCATACACATAGGTGTAGCGCTGGTCGGCCGCAAGTGTGTCAAAGAGGTTGGTTAAACCGCTTTCTTCCAGGGTTTGGATGGGCAGGGAGCCGTAATAGGAATTCAAATCACCCATCACAGCCAGATAGGCATCGGGGTTTTCCCCCAGCAGCTCACTGGCGATTTCCGCATTCCAGGCAGCCTGGGCATTCCGCCGTGGTTCGGTCGCTTCTTCTCCGCCGCTCATGCTGGTGAAGTGATTGTTGAGGAGATAGAATACCCCATCTTGATCATCAGCCTTGATTTCTATCAATAGAGGGGGCCGGCTGGTGATGTTGCCTGGGGAGGGGTACTGGACTTGATTCACCACGGTTGCCTGGTCTCCCCGTACCAGATAGCCAACATCGATGCCCCGGCTGTCGGTGCCTTCAATCAATACCGCCTGATAATCGTAGCCTTCCAGGATCGGCTCCGCCGCGATATCTTCCAGGATCTCAATATTCTCAACTTCCTGAAAGCCGATCACGGTTGGAAAACCGGCCGCCTCGATCGTCAAGGCAACTTTGGCGATATCCCGTTTGTATTCGCTTACCGTGGGAAGGGGGGGGCTGCTGGGGTGAGGGACCAGGAAATCGAACAGGTTCTCCACGTTCCAGGACATGATCCGCAGATATCCTTCTTCCAGCGGAGGCAAGGGATCTACTGTCCGCTTTGGAGAGCGGATGATGGAATCCGCTGTGTTTTCGATTTTGAAATTCCCAAAAGTGAACCCCAGGGGCCCTTCAAGATATAAGATTGTATCGCCTACATCCACTGCATAGGGCAGTGTGTCAGCACTGTCATGGATGACAGAGCTGCCATCATCAATATGGATCAGGTTGCCGTGATCCCGGTCCTGCCAGGAGCGGCTGACCTCGTCTTCTTCCCGAACCACAACAAACTCTCCGTAGCGTGTGGACGGGCCTACTACAACGGCCCATCCTGAAACCTCGACCAGGCAGCCTTCCAGGCTTTCGAAATATTGTGCACTGGACAGGTTATCCAGAGGGGGATCCAGTGGGATAGGGTCGGGAAGTTTCGTCTGATCAATCACTTCCACATTGGCGGGGGAATTGATTTCCAGTTCGGTTTGAGAGAAGGATTCCCGTACTCTGCCGGTCACAGATACCAGGTCTCCAGGTGCGATCTCTGGAAGATTGGAGCCGGTCCGCACAAATAAGCCGGGGGACGTGTCTGGATCATCGTCAGAGATCAATTCCTGGATCCAGAATCCCTCCAATTCGGGAAATATTCCGGTGACCACACCCTCGGTTGTCAGGCTGGACAGGATATAAGGGGAGCGTTCCACCGGTCCTTGCACTGCCCAGATAGGCACGGATTCGCCGGAGAAAGTATAGCTGGTCAATCCGTATTCCGACTTTGGCCAGGAAGAGGAGATTGCCATGTAATCTTCAAAGGTGACATATTCAACATCGCTGGGTATTGTAGCGCTGAAGGCAACCGTGATTTCTTCACCGCCCCCCAGCGTGCTCCTGTCCCAGATGACCCTGTTCCCTGTGAACCTTCCCTGGTCAAAAACTTCAAGAACCTCTAACTGGGGGTCCACCCTGGCGGAAATCACTAAATTTCGATCAGGATCCGGAGAGTGATTGATCACGGTGTAGACTACCTCGAATGGCTCTCCTGGGATTGCTGTGGTGGGAGGATGGACCTGTATGGCAAGACCGGGTTCAAAAACCCGCCTCAAGTCACTCTGCAGGCGGGGATAAAGCCGCAAGTTGCCGTCAAGCATCTCCATGATCCCAACCATCCGGTAAAGCTGGTCAGTTTGAATTTCTTCCAGGGTGATCCCGGTTCCTTTGTCGACATAGAGATTGACCAGGTTGCCCTCTTCATCAAAGAGATCTATCTCATAGCTGAAAGAGAATTCCTCGATGCGGGCGACCCTGCCTTCAACCGCGATCAGATGGCCGGGGAAAATCTCGGGTTGGGCGTTGATCTCGGCGATCTGGATTTCGGCTGGTGTGATCAGATTCTCTTCATGGGCTCCCTCGAGGATTTCCACATAATCCTCTGAGGAGGGGACCAATTCTATGGTATCGCGGTAGAGCTGGATCTTGCCCCGCACCCTGACTGTGGCGCCCAGCGGCACAACCAGAGAATTCCCCGCGCCAGCAACATAGACCTGAATTCCAGCGCTCTCATCCTCCAGATAGAATTTTGCTCCGCTGCCAGCGTAAAATCCTCCTACGTACATGGTGCTGGTCCCTTCTATCACGACTTCCTGGTCGATCAATTCCCGGGCTGTGGCGATGGGTATCGCCTCTCCACCGATCTTCCCGTAAACGGGACCGGAAAATGCGGGCAAGGGCCAGCTCTCAGTCTGAAGAGTAACATTGTGGACCGCGAACTCACTGAAGGTGAGTTCAGCTTCCAGGGGGATCACTCCCGTGTAAGATTCACCATCTGCCAGATTGGGAACGGCGGCGGTGAGCAGATTTCCCTCTATCTGAAAGCCGGAGGATCCCTCCTGGAGGTAGATATGACCCGGGAGAGGGAGCACCAGCAGGGGGTCTTTCAGGTCGGTTCCTGTTTGATTGCTGATTTCAAATGTTGCTTGAAACTGTTCGCCAGGCTTGATCAGTTGGGGAAAGTCAAAGGAAAATACCAGGCTGTCCGCTTCAGGAAGCAGGATGGGACTGCCTGTGTTCTGCAGCTCTGGGGAAGATGACAGCGTGAAGTCCGCCTGATTATCGTCCGTGTCTACAGGGAAGCTGGAATCCGGATCCAAAACCCTGGTCAGAGAAACCCCAACCGCCATGGGGGGAGCTGGAATCCCTTCCCCCATCTCCTCAGCGCCTGTTCCCCAGCAAAGCTGGTCCTCGACCTGGTCGCCCCTGCGCAGGGAAAGGGCGCCCCGGTTGGGCACCAGCGCCTGGTTAATCTTCAAATCGGGTAGGACCGAAAACTCCTGGCCTTCTTGGCCGAGGGCGTAATATCCCAGCGGGGGGATAAGGGTGATTTCATCCCAACTCTTGATTAGAATCTCATCATTTCCCTCTTTAAGCTGATACCAGAGTGAATATCCTTCCAGGTTGGCAGTTTCTGTTCCTGCGTTAAAAAGTTCAATAAAATCGACCTGGTTGTCCCCTTCATCACCGGTGTAGACTTCATTGATCAGGATTCGCACGGGACGCTCTTCCAGGACAAATTCTCCAGAAGGGGGTTCCGTTGGTTGGGAACAGCTTGTGCAGATTAACAGGCAAATGATCAGTGTGAATACCGTGTTCTTCTTCATAGATGACTCACTTAATCCTCTCATGAATATCAGGATGCTAGGTTGTCTTGATTGTACCTTCTCTTAATTGTAAAACCAATGATAATCGCTCTGCTTAAAAAGGCAAGCCAGGATGGTAGGGGAACTTCCTGAACAACTGGAAAATGGGCTGGTTCGGAAAGCTGCCAGGCGGGAGACATGCTAAAATAAAGGTGAGGGTTATTAAGACAAGGAGGATCCCTTTGTTGGTTCTAATCCGTGGAGGGGGAGATCTGGCCAGTGGAGTAGCTGTCAGACTGCATAGGTCTGGATTTCAAATTGTCATCACAGAACTTGCTCAGCCCAGGGTGGTACGGCGATCAGTGTCATTTGCTGAAGCAGTATTTGCAGGCCATGCCGAGGTCGAGGGGGTTATCGGGGAGTTGCTTTCCGGCCTGGAAGAGGTCAAAACAGGCCTGAAATCGGGGATTATTCCCATCCTGATTGATCCAGACCTGGATTGTCTGGAGATGTTACAGCCTGAAATCGTTGTGGATGCCCGCATGCGTAAAAAACCACCGGAGAGGGGAAAAGAGCTGGCAACGTTGGTTGTCGGTCTGGGTCCGGGTTTTATTGCTGGGGAAAACTGCCATGTGGTCATAGAAACCAACCGCGGTCATGATCTGGGAAGAGTCTTATGGACTGGCGCCCCGCAAGTGGATACAGGAATCCCCGGGGAAGTCAGGGGATTTTCCTCTGAGCGTGTGCTGCGCGCCCCGGTAGAGGGGAAATTGATCTCGGGCGCACATATTGGGGATCGGGTCAAGAAGGGTGAGGTAATCGCTCTGGTAAACGGCCAGGCAGTGCTGGCCCCCTTTGATGGTGTGCTCAGAGGGCTGCTCCGACCAGGATCGATCGTGGAGCAGGGATTAAAGATAGGGGATGTGGATCCCCGGGATGACCCGAATATATGCAATCTGGTTTCTGACAAGTCCAGGGCAATCGGTGGGGCTGTGCTGGAAGCTATCTTGTCCTGTCCGGATTTGAGGTCTGGTTTATGGATCTAGATCGTCGATTTCGATTAGACAATCATAGCAAAATCGCACTGGTAGGTGGGGGCGGGAAAACCACCTTGATGTTTCAGCTCGCTCGTGATTTTGGGAAAAAAGTGATCTGCACAACGTCAACGCATCTGGCGCTGGATCAGCTCGGAGCTGCTGATAAGCACTTTATCATCACGGCCCCAGCTGACCTGCCCGGACCGGATGTGGATTTCCCGGGTGATGTCCTGCTCTTTACGGGCCCGCAAGTTGAGACCAATCGCATGGGCAGCCCTTCTCCGGCACTCCTTGAAGATCTGGCCGGATTAGCGGATAGCTGGGATTGCCCGTTGATCATTGAATCTGATGGGGCCCGGAAGCTTCCCATCAAGGCCCCGGCGGAGCATGAGCCTCCCATCCCCGGTTTTGTGAATGTGGTTATCACGGTTATTGGATTATCAGGCCTGGGCAAGCCGCTCCGGGGAGATTGGGTGCACCGGCCGGAACTGTATTCGAAGCTGGTCGATCTACCTTTAGGTGAGACCCTGGAAAGCCATCATCTGATCAAGGGGTTAATTTCACCTGAGGGGGGGGTGAAAAATATTCCCCCGGGAGCGCGAAGAATATTGCTGATCAACCAGATCGATAGTTTCCCCAACTGGAAGACTTTTTACGAGCAGATGGATCTCCTGCTTGACCACTTCTCGCTGGTTGGCTTTTCAGTCCTCGAGGACCAGATGCTTTTAGAGGTCCACGAGCGGATTGCGGGTGTGGTTCTGGCTGCAGGAGGATCCAGCCGCTTTGGAGAGCCCAAACAGCTGTTAGATTGGCATGGTAAACCCCTGGTCAGGCACGTGGTAGAGCTGGCAACTGCAGGTGGCCTTAACCCGGTAGTAGTCGTTACCGGGGCGGATCATGATGCGGTTTCCGAAGCTTTGAGAGGAAGCCGGATCGAAGTAGCCTGTAATCCGGGTTGGGAAAGCGGACAGAGCAGTTCGGTCCGGGTGGGGATAGAAGCCCTTCCAGGCGATCTCGGTGGAGCAGTTTTTCTGCTTGTGGACCAACCGTTGATTTCTCCTGAATTGATCCAAAAAATTGTCCAGCAACACCAAAGAACCCAGGCGGCTATTGTTTTGCCTGTAATCGAAGGGAATGCCGGCAATCCTGTGCTATTCGACAGGCAGGTTTTTACCGATTTGACTTTACTGGGCGGTGATGTGGGAGGACGGGCGTTATTTGAGAAATTCCCTGTCTGCCAAGTTGCCTGGGGGGACAAAAGATCCCAGGAGGATATTGATACGCCGGAGGATTATCAGAGGATCCGTTTCGGGGAAGAATGCTAGCCAGAGGGTCGTAATTTACTCCGGCAGCAGAATCGTATCTCCAGGTGGTTTATAGTACAATTCCATTGGGACGTAATATATTCTCAGTGGATTTTCATTCTTTTGTAATCAGAAACAGCAAAGATGATTTTTTCCCCACATGGTCACTGAAATCTTGGCAGATGAGTAATTATGGCTGAAGATGTCATTCGGACTTTTATTGCAGTTGACTTGCCGCCTAACGTTCTGGACGCGCTGGGACAGATCAACGCCCAGCTGCAGGATAAACTCCCTGGCACGCCGGTGCGGTGGGTAAATTCTGAAAAAATGCATTTGACACTGAAGTTCCTGGGAGATGTTTCCACAGAGAATATTGGTATGGTGGAGAGAATACTGAGATCGGAAGCAGCCAAGCGGCAGGTGATGGAAATCGGAATCGGCGGGATTGGTGCTTTCCCCAAAATGCGACATCCCCGGGTGATTTGGATCGGGGTAGAGGCGCCCTCAGAATTGTTCGATCTTCGCAGAGGTATTGAGGATGGCGTTGCCCGCCTGGGATATAATTATGATAAATATGAATTTACTCCCCACTTGACCCTGGGCAGAATTTCCCGGAAAGCATCTGCGACAGATGTGCGGAATGTGGGCAATGTGCTGCATGATTCTCAAGTGGGCTTTATTGGCGTGGCGAGAATCGATGCCGTCCATCTTTACCGGAGCGATTTGCACCCGGATGGCGCGAAATATACTCGCCTATACACAGCGGATCTGGCTGATCCGGAGGGGGAAGTCCTGTAATCAGTGTGGAAAAGAGGTGAACTCTGGATTCTAGAAAATTAGCAAATTTTATTGTAAAAATATTAGATGACAAAAAGGGGGAGGACATCCATTTACTGGATATTCATGAAAATTCCATCTTGGCAGACTATTTTGTGATCTGTTCTGGCACCAGTGTGAGAATGGTCAAGGCGCTGATGACAGATGTTGATGATGAAGTGAAAAAGGAATTCGGACTAAACTCTCGCCTTGAGGGAGAAGCCAGGGCTGGCTGGATGCTGGCGGATTATGGCACGGTCATTGTGCACATTTTTTCACCGGACCGCAGGGATTATTACAGCCTGGAAGAATTGTGGTCTGAGGCGAAAACAATACTGCGGCTGCAGTAATAAACAGATATTTGTGGGTGGTGAGCCCATCAGCAGTCATCAATAACCGGATCAAACCGACAGGATTAAATCTTTCTGGCCCCTGATAGGGGCTATTAATAACGATCAAACTGCCCTTGAGGGAGGTTTGGACCAGAACAGCCCACAGTGAAAACTGTGGGCTGTTCTGGTATTAAAATGACGGTTTGTGGATTCAGTAACTGGTGACAGATTTCCACCAGCTGTCACCTTGAAGCATTGTCCTCTCCATTTACCATGGCAGACGGGGGAAATTGATGAGACTACATCGTTCCCTTATACGTGCCCCCGTCCACATTGAGCATCACCCCGGTCAGGTAGGAAGCGGTCGGGGAGAGCAGGAACGCCGCCGCGCGTCCGATTTCATCCGGTGTGGCCATGCGGCCCAGCGGGCAGCTAGCTGTGATCTGGTTGATTTCCTCTTCAAGGCTGGTGCCGTTTTGGTCAGCCCGGAAGGACAGAAGTTCCAGGACCCGCTCAGTTTTGGTCCAGCCTGGCAGGAGGGAGTTGAATCGGATCTGGTCAGGACCCAGCTCCAGCGCCAGGGATTTTGTCAATCCGATCGTTGCCGAGCGGATGCTGTTGGAGAGGATCAGATTGGGTATGGGCTGCTTGACCGAATAAGAAGTGATGGTTAACACGCTGGCGTTGTTGGATTCCCGAAGGTAGGGCAGGGCGGCATGAATCAAGCGAACGTGACTCATAAATGCCAAATTGATGGCTTTCTGCCAGACTTCTTCGCTGATGGTATCAAATCTGCCGGATGGAGGTCCGCCGGTGTTCGTGACCAGGAGGTCCAACCCGTCAAGCTTGGTCGCGGCCTCCCTGATCAAGACCTTCGCCTGGTTCGGATCGGCAGCATCACCCAGGACATAGCCGGTTTTGATTCCGGTTTCTCTCTCAATTTTGGCAGCTGATCGTTCCAGGCTGTCCTGGTTTCTCCCGTTAATCATGACTTGGCAGCCTTCGCCAGCCAGAACCAGAGCAGTTGCATACCCCAATCCCCGGCTGGAACCCGCCAGAAACGCTTTTTGTCCTTTTAATCCCAGATCCATTCTTCCTCCTAAAACAACTCTATCTTTTCCTGGATGATGGTTAAGTGTGGATAATGGCGCTCTATCCAGGGAATGACCTTCTGAAGGCTGCGCTGGGTATGGCTTCCATCATTGCTCAGGGTGGTGCAGCCTATCAGGGCTTCCCCCCAGCGGTCGTGATAATCCAGCTCAGCCACGGCTACATTGAATTCCTTCCCTAGCCTGCTTAAGAGCGGTTTCAGTTGGCTCCTTTTTTCTTTTAAGCTGGCGCACAGGGGGATGCGCAGATGGAGGGTTAGTAGTCCAATCGCCATTTTCTCACCGGTTTGGTTTGATATGAGCGCCCCGGGTCCAATCGGGGGCGCCAAATTGATTTTCAGCCAGGTTCCTGGCACTCTCTATTTCCTCAGGTGTAAAAGGACCTTCACTGAGATCAAGCTGAAGAACATCACTGAACGCTTCCTGAAAAGCCCGGGCAGCCGTATCCCAGCTGACTTCCTGCCCTAAAATGCCACTCACTGTATCAGCTTTCTCAAGCAGGATCTCTCCCGCCCTTGAACGCTCTTCTTCAGACGGATAGGCCAGGGCTTTTATGATCCTGGTCAGGTCTCCAGTCAGCGGGAGGGATCCGTGCTGCAAGATGCTTTTTTTCCTTCTGGCCTGAGCGCTGCCGATGATCTTTTTCCCGTTCACAGTGATTTCATAATCCGAGGGATTTTCAAAACAGACCGGTTGGTGGCGGGCAAGGGGATTCTTCCCTGTGTGGACCTCAACGGGAAGACCTAGATAATGAAGGGCTTGAAAGAGTGCCCTGGAAATACGCCGATAGCTGTCCATCAACCCCCCCCTCAGGCGGGGATCAGTTTTGGGGCCTATAACAGAATAGGTCAATTCATCAGCGTGCAGGATTGCCCGACCTCCTGTGGGACGCCTGACCACGTCCCAACCATATGCTCTCAGGCGGTTGGGATCGATATCACTGAACGGCTGACTGTATCCCAATGAGAGGCAGGGAGGGGACCAGTTATAAAGACGGAGCGTGGGAAGTGAGGTTCCTCTTTCCACTGCTTCCAGGATCGCCGCGTCAAGAGCCATATTCATTTTTCCCGGCTGTGGCCCGGAAAGAATCAGCCGCCAGGTGGTCCTGGGCAGGTCGTTTTCCATGGGGTGAATTATAGCCCATACTCTTGGTGAGTGATTTTTAAGCTTAGAAATTCCTGGTCTAAGGCTGCTAGGTGGGGGATTTTGTCACAAAAAAGACACTTTTTAAGCATTATTAGCCTTTTTAGGTGGTTTCTTCCTTGCAAAAAAGAGTACTTTCATATATACTGTGGGTACATTGTGGGTGAAAGTGGTAAATAGTGGTTCGCCGGGAGACCGGCGCTCTGCATTTAATACGGGAACCGAACATATGTTCTTAGGACAATATCGGCACTCCTTGGATGACAAAGGAAGAATGATTGTACCAGCCCGATTCCGTGATTTGCTGGATGGAACAATCTATCTCACGCAGGGATTCGACCAGAACTTGCGGGTTCTGCCGGAGGCTGCCTTTGTTTCCATCTATGAGCGAGTTACTGAAATGAGTTCCACCAATCCCACAGCCCGCCAGCTAAGGCGTTTGATATTCTCTACTGCCCAGCAGGTGGATATCGATTCTAACGGTCGCATTCTCATTCCCAAATACTTGAGAGATGTAGCGAATTTGATTGATGAGGCTATCGTGGTGGGGGTTGGGGAAGCTCTGGAAATCTGGTCTCCCGGGGCCTGGGAGACACAAAACCAGCTTCTTCAGGATGCCGATTCAAATGCAGAACGATTTGCTGCTTTAGATATTTAGGACATCGGATGCAGCATATACCCGTTCTTTACCAGGCAGTAATAGATTTGTTAAAACCGGTTCCTGGAGGTTTGTATGTGGATGGCACTCTTGGAGCAGGGGGGCACAGCAGGGGATTACTGATCGACAGTTCCCCTGACGGCCAGGTGGCAGGATTCGACCGTGACCCCCGGGCGCTGGAACTGGCAAAAAACAATCTGGCTGAATTTGGGGAGCGGGTAATTTTTATTAAAGACTCTTACAGGAATTTTCAATCGTACCTTAACAATCTAAATTGGCATAGCGTAGACGGCATTTTGCTGGATCTGGGAATTTCATCCATGCAGCTGGATACACCCGAGAGGGGTTTTTCCTTTCGTGAGGATGGTCCCCTGGATATGCGATTTGACCCCGACCAGCCGCTTACTGCGGCGGATCTGGTAAACGAATTATCCAGGGAAGAGCTGGCAGACATTATCTATACCTATGGAGAGGAAAAACTGTCCCGAAAAATAGCCGATGCGATCATTGCTAACCGCCCTCTTGTTCGCACCAAGGATTTAGCTCAGATAGTCAAAGAGGTAGCCCGGAATCCGAAGTCAAAGATACATCCTGCAACGCGCACATTCCAGGCGCTTCGCATCGCTGTAAATCAAGAACTGGATGCCCTGGAGGTATTTTTACCTAAAGCGCTGGAGTCGTTGAATACAGGAGGGCGGTTGGCAATCATTGCTTTCCATTCTTTGGAAGATCGGATTGTAAAGCAGTTTTTCAGGATGGAGAGTAAAGATTGCATCTGTCCACCTCATCTCCCCATATGTGTTTGCGGGCATAAAGCCCGTTTGAGGGAGTTAACCAGGCGTCCGATTCGGCCTGAGGAAAGCGAGATTGACCGAAACCCTAGAGCCCGGAGCGCTAAACTGCGAGTAGCAGAAAAAATTTTTTAGTTTGATTGGCACAAGGCTTGCAATTAATTAAAGGATACCAACCAGGAGCAAAGAGCACAGCAACCAGGCAAAATCATGACTGAATCCTTAATCCAAGCCTATTCCAATTCTCCCCGACGGCAAAAACTGCAGATCATCGGGGGAATCCTCATAGCGATTATTGTTGCCGCAGTTATGCTCGTCCTGTACCTGGTAATGTCCTCCCGGGTTGTCTTCATGGGGCGGCAGCTGCAGCAGGCAAAATCGGATATCGACCAGCTTATCTATCTGAGTGTAAATTACCAAAACCAAATTGACAGGTTGTCTAGATTCGAACTGATGGAGGAACGAGCAGTTGAGTTGGGATTTCGGCCTGCTTATCCAGGCGAGGTTTTTTATGTGCCTGTAGCCGGTTTGGAGAATGCTGACGAGGTTGGGGTTGTTTTTCGGGACGAAAGTGCTTCAGCAATCATCAACGTGGACATACCTGATTATCATCAATCATTGATTGAATGGGTAGGGGAACAGTTGAGTAATTTCCTCCGGCCATTTAGAGGTCTATGAACGAGAAGATTACCTACAACTGGCGCTATATCAGCATCGCTGTGGTATTTACCCTTTTCGGGTTAGCAATCATAGCCCAAATGGCGCGTATCCAGCTTACGGTGAACAGCAGCGAATTGCCTGTTCCTGTATTGTTGGGCCAATGGGAGAAGGCAGCGTCCCGGCGGGGATTGATTTTGGATCGTAATGGACACGTCCTGGCCGGTAATCAGACCGTTTATGCGGTGGATGTCAATTTTGAGGATTTTAATCAGCCAGGCGAAATTGAAGAAGTTAAAATGCTGGCTGATCTGGCTATTGAGGCCTTTGACATTAAGAACCAATATTTGCTGGAATTCCTTCAACAGGAGCCCAGGCCTTTAGAAAGAAACCTTACGGTAGAAAATTATGCCACCCAGGCGGATTTGCTGCATTTTTTGGATCTCCTAGAAAGATATTATGCCGGATTGCCGCTGGAGGAAAAGACTGAGGAGAGTGAAGAGAGTGAAGGAACGGCTCCCCTCTCAATTGAGGAAAGCATTGAGCTGATCGATTGCGATCACTTGGTCCGAGTCAGCTGTTCGCCGCACTTGATCCGCAGCTATCCAGAAGGCAGAATGGCTTCAAACATTATTGGATTTGTGATGAGAGATTCGAACGAAGGTCAGCTGGGTATTGAAGAGAAATTTGATTCCACACTGTTCGGGAATGACCGGACCTGGTGGGCTTTCTGGGACCCTCACAAAGCTGATCTGGCGCCAGATCCTGATCATGGTGCAAATATTGTTCTCACCATAGATAGTGTGCTGCAGGCGGATGTTGAAACTATCCTAGACGAATCCATCAAAAAAACCGGGGCGTTGGCCGGGACGGTTATTGTTATGGATCCCAGAAATGGGGAAATTCTGGCCATGGCGTCTTCCCCCAGAGCGGATATCAACCGCTACTGGGATGAGGAATATTTTGAAATTATCAATAATCTTGAAAATGTGTTCAACTATGCCATCAAATCCTATGAACCGGGTTCAGTCGTGAAGGTTCTAACTATGGCCGCTGCTCTGGATGCCGGTGTTGTTGAACCGGATACTGAATTTATCGATGAGGGTCAGATCGAGATTGGCGGCGTTACCATCAAGAACTGGAATGAGAAAGCCTGGGGGCCTCAGGACATGACATCCTGCCTGCAGAATTCTTTGAATGTCTGTCTGGCTTGGGTGGCCACCCAGCTTGAATCAGAGAGCTTCTATAACTACTTCCAGGATTTTGGTTTTGGCCAGATGACCGGCATAGAACTGGCTGGTGAAGCTCCTGGCCTGGTGAAAAGTTACAGGAGCCCAGATTATACAAGATCTGAATTGGGTACGAACGCTTTTGGTCAAGGGATAGAAATTACACCGATCCAGATGGTTAAAGCCGTCTCTGCCATAGCCAATGGGGGAGAAATGGTTGCTCCCCGGATCATCCATTCGGTTGTCGACGATGGCTATCGCTATACGCCGCCCAAGACCGTCGTGGGGCATCCTGTCAGCGCCGAAACGGCTGAAACATTGACAGAAATGTTGCGGCAGTCCCTTAAAAACGAATCATCCTTGGCTTTGGTCCCGGGTTACAGCCTGGCAGGGAAGACCGGTACTGCAGAAATTTACATTCCAAGCCTCGGTTATAAAAGTTCAGCAACCAACACGTCTTTTGTTGGTTGGGGTCCGACAGACGATCCGCAGTTCATCGTTTACGTCTGGATATCAAAACCTTCAGCTTCTATCTGGGGTTCCGAAATTGCTGCGCCGGTCTTCAGGAAAGTTGTAGAGAAATTAGTAATCCATCAGGGCATCCCCCCGGATGCGGTCAGAATAGCTCTGCAGGAATGAAACTATGATTACGCTGGGTGTGGTTTTTGAGGTATTAAAGGGAATACAGCCCCCCTGGTCGGATCAGATTATCGCTGATGTGGGAATTGATTCCCGCAAGCTGATCCCCGGATCGATGTTTGTCGCCTTGGCTGGAGAATCCGTCGATGGACATGATTATGTCCAGGATGCGTTCAATAGGGGTGCCTCATTTGCCTTGATTGACCATCCCGTTGAGGACGGGATCAGGGTGATTGATCTGCGGGCTGGCGCCAAAGAGGATTATGAACAAGAGCCGGAAGTTCCTTTCTGTTTGCTGGTTGATGACGCCTTGACTGCCTTGCAGCGAGTGGCAGGAGCCTGGAGGAAAAAGCTTGAACTTAGGGTGATAGCCATCACCGGTAGTGTTGGTAAATCAACCACCAAGGAGCTCACCACAACCGTATTGAGACAGCGCTATCGAACTTTGAAGAACCCCGGCAACCTCAATAACGAAATCGGCTTGCCGATGACGCTCTGGCGGTTGGGAGAAGGCCATCAACGGGCAGTGCTTGAAATGGGCTTTTATGTGCCAGGCGAGATCGAATTCTTGTGTGGCCTGGCCCGACCATCTGTGGGAGTGATCACGACTATCGGCACGGTCCATGCCGAACGTGCTGGATCCCAGGAACAGATTGTCCGCGGAAAAGCAGAGCTGGTGGAAGCCCTCCCTCCAGCCCCAGAAGGAATTGCAATCCTCAACTATGATGACCCCCTGGTTCGGGATATGGCGGAGGTAACTGAGGCCCGGGTTTTTTATTATGGGCTGAGCCCAGATGCCGATCTGTGGGCGGACCAAGTTGAGGGATTGGGTCTTGATGGCATCCGATTCCGACTGCATTACCAGGGTGAAAACATCTATCTGAAAGTCCCCCTGATCGGCAGGCATTCTGTTCACACTGTCTTGCGGGCTGCAGCTGTGGGCCTGGTTGAGGGTTTGTCCTGGGAGGAGATCAGCCGGGGGCTGCGATCTGAGCATACTCAGCTGCGGCTGGTTGCTGTCAGGGCATCAAGCGGTGCAATGATACTGGACGATACCTACAATGCTTCTCCAAAGTCGATGCTGGCCGATCTCAATTTGTTGGAGGAGATGGTAGGGCGAAAGATCGCTGTCCTGGGGGACATGTTAGAACTCGGCCATTATGAAGAGCAAGGGCACCGCAAGGTTGGCATCAGGGCAGCAGAGGTTGCTGATGTGCTGGTAACGGTAGGCAGACTGGGACAGCAGATTGCCCATGCGGCAGCAGAATCTGGCTTCAAGAACGAGGATATTCATTCCTTTTTGAGCGGTGAAGAGGCAAGTGAATTTCTTAAGGGATTTCTGGTGGAGAATGATGTGGTTTTAATCAAAGGATCCAGGGGTATGCGTATGGATAAGATAGTGGCAGCGCTGGAGGCAAATCCATGAGAAATACCTCCATGGCTCTGGCCTTGTCGGCATTCAGTTTCTTGCTGACGGTTATCTGGGGTCCGCCTTTATTGCGGGTGCTGCGCCAGTTGAAGATTGGCGAGCATATCCGGGTAGATGGTCCCAAGCGTCACTTCGCGAAGCTGGGCACTCCCACAATGGGTGGTGTGCTGATCCTCTTTCCGGTGGCACTGTTGACCATATTGAGCAATGCGATCAAGGTCTTTGGTTTTTCTGTCATCGGTAATTCTGTGCTGGTCCCGCTAATCGTTTTAGGCGCTTTTGCTCTGATTGGCTCTATCGATGATTGGTTCAGTTTGCGGGGGATCCGGGATGGAGATGGACTCTCTGCCCCAGTAAAACTGGTCCTGCAGCTTGTGGTTTCTATCGCTACTGCTCTCGTGCTCCGGCTGCTTCTGGATGTTCCAGAGTTATATCTGCCTGGTATTGACTTTGAGATCCGACTGGGTATTTTTTATTACCCGATCGCAGTCATTGCCATTGCCGGCTTTTCCAATGCCGTGAATTTTACGGATGGTCTGGATGGGCTTGCAGGATTGATATCGGCCACGGCTTTTGCAGCCTATGGAGCGATTGCCCTCATCCAAGGACAAATCTTCCTGGCTCGCTTCTGTTTTATCCTGGTGGGCTCAATTTTTGGATTCCTCTGGTTCAACGTATATCCAGCGGAATTATTTATGGGTGATACGGGTTCGCTGGCTCTGGGAGCCACCCTGGCAGTCGTTGGACTCATGACAGGGCAATGGGCAGTGCTCCCTATCATTGGCATCATTCCCCTCAGCGAATTGCTGAGTGTGATTATTCAAGTGGTTTTCTTTAAGCTGACCAAAGGCAGGCGGGTTTTCAAAATGACCCCTCTGCACCACCATTTTGAATTGCTGGGTTGGAGTGAAACCCAGATCGTTCAACGTTTTTGGCTGATCGGTCTGGTAGCTGGTTTAGTTGGTGTCGCTTTTTCATTGGTGTGATGATGAGTGTTTGGAACGGGAAACACCTGGTGATCCTAGGGGCAGCTCGACAGGGACTGGCCCTGGCAAAGTACCTCGTCCGGCATGGCGCTCAAGTCACCATTACGGACCAAAAGGATAGGAACGATTTGCAGCAGGTAATGGAAGAAATTCAGGAAAGTGGGATCAAGTGGGTTCTGGGGGGGCATCCGCTGGATCTCCTGGATACAGCCGATAGTGTGGCTGTCTCCGGGGGAATTCCCCTGGAAATTCCTATTATCAGGGAAGCCCGGCGGCGGGAGATTCCACTGACCAATGACTCCCAGATTTTCCTGGAGCTGGCTCCCTGCCCGGTAATTGGGATAACTGGTTCCGCTGGGAAAACAACCACCACGCTGTTGGTTGGGAAAATGGCGGCCTTTGCTTTCGGAAAGAGCCGCACCTGGGTAGGCGGGAATATTGGCAATCCCCTGATCAGTGATGTGGATCAAATGCGCGAGGACCATATTGCGGTGGTGGAATTATCCAGCTTTCAGCTGGAATTGATGGCTATCTCACCAGGCGTAGCCTGCATATTAAATGTCACCCCGAATCATCTGGACCGCCACGGTTCCATGGAGGCCTACACCAGGGCGAAAGCCCGTATTCTGGAGTACCAGTGTAAATCGGATATTGCTATTTTAAACCGGGACGACCCGGGATCCTGGGGATTGCGAGATCAGGTGCAGGGAAAACTGATTACTTTTGGACGGGGAAAACCCGGGGAGGGGCTTCAGGGGACTTATTTGGATGGGGAGTGGATCAAATTCTGGGATGGCGAGGACGGGAATGACCTGGTGCCCCTCTCCAGCATCCAGCTTCGAGGGGAACATAACCAGCTCAACGTCCTTGCGGCTTGCGCAATCGCTTCGGCTGCCGGATTGCCGGATAACGCAATTCGCCAGGGAGCGGCGGCCCTTGCTGGTGTGGAGCACAGGTTGGAATTTGTCCGCAGCTGGGGTGGAGCAGATTGGTTCAACGATTCTATCGCTACAGCTCCTGAACGCTCGATTGCGGCTATCAAAGCATTTGAAGAACCGCTGGTTTTGCTGGCGGGTGGCAGAGATAAAGACTTGCCCTGGGGTGATTTTGCCCGCCTGGTACTGGATCGTGTCCGGGCAGTTGTTTGTTTTGGAGAGGCAGCTGACCTGATTGAAAGTGCTCTTCAGGCTGCCCTTAGGCCCGGGGAGGAGATGCTGTCCATCCGGAAGTGCCAGGGATTGCAGGCTGCGGTGCGGGAGGCCGCGAACATCATTGAGAAGGGAGATGTGGTTTTGCTTTCCCCCGGTGGAACAAGTTTTGATGAGTTTGTTGATTTTGCAGAACGAGGAGAGATGTTCAGAAAATGGGTAAGCAAACTGAGCTGAAGAATGATCCCGCCGGACTGGATCTGGCGATAGATATTCCATTTCTGAGCATTGTGGCCGCTCTGATGGTTTTTGGTTTGCTGATGTTGTATTCAGCATCTTGGGATGTCTCCTGGCACGCCAACAGAGACGTTAATTCTTTTTTCCTGCGTCAGCTGGTCTGGTTGGCGATTGGCTTAGTGGCAGGGACATTCTTCTACTTCATGGATTACCACCGCTGGGAGAAAAACCGTTTGGCAACCTTGGCTATTCTTGGAACTGTGGGCTTACTGTTCCTGGTGTTGATCATCGGTGAACGTTCTCTTTTTGGAGGGAAATCTGTGCAGCCTTCGGAATTGGCCAAACTTGTGATCGTGATCTACCTTTCTGTTTGGCTGAACGCCAAAGGTGAAATGATCAAGAAGGTGAGTTTTGGGATTATTCCCCTGGGACTCATCCTGGGCGTTGTGGCTGGTCTAATTGCGGTCCAGACAGATCTCAGCGCTGCAGTTACAGTATTTGCCCTGGGATTGCTGCTCTTCTATATGGCTGGGGGATCGTTGATGCAGATCCTGATCCTGCTATTTACTTCCTCTGGGCTGGGGGCGGTGATTGTTACTATCAAGAAGCCTGAAATCTACGGACGAATCCAAGATTTCTGGGTGGGCATACAGGATATCAATACGTTTGGTTCTGACCAGATCGCCAGGTCGTTTACAGCCTTTATCGATGGCGGCTGGTTCGGGGTTGGGCTTGGCAAAGGTGTCGCCAAGTTAGTGCTGCTTCCAGTACCCCACACCGATAGCATTTTTGCAGTGGTAGGGGAGGAGCTGGGTTTTATGGGTTCAACAGTCCTGGTTGTGTTATATGCCTTGCTTCTCTGGCGGGGTATGGTCATTGCTAAAAAATCCCTGGATGGTCTGGGCTCTCTGCTGGTGGCAGGGCTGGTCTTCTGGATTGTTTTTGAAGCTTATGTCAATATTGCGGTGATCATCGGGTTGCTCCCTGTGGCAGGAAACCCGCTGCCCTTTGTTAGTCAGGGAGGCTCAAATCTGGTGGTTACTATGTCGGCAGTTGGCTTGATCCTGGGTGTTGCCCGGCTGGCCGAACTGGAAAGAAGAAAACAGGAACGGAGGTCATTAGGTGCGGTTGTTGATTTGCGCGGGCGGGACAGGCGGGGGAGTGTACCCGGCTTTAGCCGTCCTTCAGGCACTAAACGATCTTAGCCCAGACTGGCAGGTGGATGGTGACCTGCTTTGGATAGGTGGAGAAAAAGGGATGGAAGGAGAGATCATTTCCAGGCTAAATATTGACTATCAGGAAATTCCTGCCGCGGGATTGCACGGGGTGGGGGTGAGAAACCTGCCTGGCAACTTGTCCAAACTCTTCCGCGGGTACCTCAAAGCCGGCAGGATCATGCGGGAATTTAAACCTGAGGCGCTCTTTTTCACCGGAGGATACCTGGCGGTGCCCACAGCTTATGCCGGCCGATCCGTTCCCAGTTTGGTGTTTATTCCCGATATTGAACCGGGATTGGCCATCAGGACTATCGCCAGCCTGGCTGACAGGATCGCCGTTTCAGTGGAGGAAAGTCAGAATTACACACCCCCGGGAAAACCTGTTCTGGTCAGTGGTTATCCCGTTCGGAAGAAAATGTTGGATTGGACCCGGGAAAAGGCGCTGGAGGCGCTGGATATCAGTCCCCATCTGCCTGTGGTGCTTGTTTTTGGCGGCAGCAAAGGAGCCCGCTCGATCAACCAGGCCCTGGTTTGCATCCTTCCTGAACTGCTGGAAGAGATGCAGGTGCTGCATATCACTGGCAGGCTGGATTGGGAAGCCATGCAAGCAAACCGGGAACAGCTCAGAGAGACCGCTCAACAGAACTACAAGCTTTACCCTTTCCTGCATGAAAGAATGGGGGCAGCCTTGCGGAGTTCTGATCTGGTTGTATCACGGAGCGGCGCATCGATTCTGGGTGAATACCCGATGTTTGAGCTTCCTTCAATCCTGGTCCCTTACCCCTACGCCTGGCGCTACCAGAAGACCAATGCCAGCTACCTGGTTGACAAGGGAGCTGCAGTGCTGATTCGGGATGAGGATCTGGCTGAAAAGCTCCTTCCTGAAATCCAATCCTTAGTGCGGAATGGCGAAAAACGTAAGGCAATGAGGGCAGCGCTCCGGCAGTTGGCTCGGCCAGACGCTGCGAAGAAAATCGCCCGTCAACTGTTCAACATGGCGAATCAGGCTGCAGGAGGGGACAAGAAATGATTTCCATACTGTCCGCATTCTGGTTGTTTGTGATCCTTTTTGGCCTGATCGGTGCGATGCGGGGCTGGGCTAAGGAACTTCTAGTCATCTTCAGCGTTGTGCTGGCTTTGTTCTTGATCTATGTGCTGGAATCATTTACTCCCTATCTGGTTCCATTTGAGGAAGTGCTGGGCAAGGTTGAAAATTACACGGCAGGGATCGGTTTTGGAGCTCTGCCACTGCCGATCCAGGATGAATTGAGGATTCAATTCTGGTCCCGGGCAACGATTCTTTCGGTTCTGACCTTCTTTGGATACCAGACACCCCGGCTGGCTGCCATCCGTGAAAAAGCCCGGCGAGAGCGGATCCAGGATGTCCTGCTGGGTGTGGTACTGGGTTTGGGCAGTGGGTTTTTCATTATCGGCTCGCTGTGGTGGTATATGGCGGCAGCCCAGTATCCATTCTCGCCCCAGATACTTCCACCCCAGGCCGGTACGCCATTGGGTGATGCGGCCATAACGATATTGAAGTACTTCCCGCCAGTATTCGCCAGTAATCAGATTAGCTTGTTCTTTGCTGTCGTCGTGGCGTTCATGTTTGTCCTGGTGGTGTTTATCTGATGGAGCATATACATTTTATCGGCATAGGAGGTACGGGTTTGTCAGCAATAGCCAGGGTATTACTGGAACAGGGCTTGCAGGTGAGTGGATCAGATCTCAATCCATCACCCCTCTTTGAATCTGTCAGACAGGCAGGCGGTTCTGTTTTCCTGGGGCACCAGGCCGGGAATATCCAGGGAGCTGATCTGGTGATACGTTCCTCTGCCATCGCGGATGATAATCCAGAAGTCCAGGCAGCCTTGGCTGCCGGGATCCCGGTATTGAAACGCTCCGAATTCCTGGGCAGACTCACAGCCGGAAAGAAGGTTGTCGCTGTCGCTGGCAGCCATGGTAAAACCACGACCACGTCCATGGTGGTATGGATCCTGTCCGATCTGGGTCTTGATCCATCGTTTATAGTCGGCGGTGTAGTGAGCAATCTGAATACCAATGCCCGGGCGGGCAGTGGAAGTTATTTTGTGATCGAGGCTGATGAGTATGATTACATGTTCCTTGGATTGCGACCCAATTTTGCGGCTGTGACCAATGTGGAACACGACCATCCGGATATTTTCCCGACCCCGGATTCGTTTGCGGAAGCCTTCAGGAGATTTGTGTCCAACCTGGAGCCTGATGGAACCCTGATCCTGTGCGGGGAGAATCCCGGGGCGAGAGCCCTGGGGGATGTCCTCAAACCCGGTCAGAAGCTGAAGATTTACGGCCTGGAAAACCCGGATTGGGATTATTCAGCCCATTGTGTCCGCGTTAATCCCGCAATCGGGATGGATTTTGAACTCCGGATTGTGGATCAGGATGGCGAAACCCGTCTGCCGGTTTCCCTCCAGGTGCCGGGTGAGCATAATGTGCTTAATGCTCTGGCCGCCTTCGCCCTGGCCGACAGTTTGGAAATCGACCGGGAGAAAATTGTCCGAGCCCTGGGCAAATTTTCCGGAAGTGGGCGCAGATTTGAGATTCGCGGTGAAATCGATGACGTGCTGCTTGTGGATGATTATGGTCACCATCCAACGGAGATCCTGGCTACCTTATCCGCAGCCAGGAGCGCATATCCAGACCGCTATATCCGGGCAGTCTGGCAGCCGCATACCTACTCCAGGACTACAACCCTTTTCAATGATTTTGCAAAGGCTTTTCGGGATGCCGATCAGGTCCTGGTACTTGATGTTTATGAAGCCAGGGAAGAGAAACCCGGTGATTTCCAGATTTCAGGTCTGGTTAACGCTATACAGCATGAGAATGTACTTTACCTGCGGAGCAATGATCTGGCTGCTGCCTATCTTGAGGATGAATTGAGAGCGGGGGATATGCTGTTGATCTTTACTGCAGGTGATGCAATTGAGATTAATGATCGGGTTGAAAGGACTTTGTTGGATAGGATTGATACGAAAAGAGGAGAATAACCATGGCTGCGAAATCATATACCGATGACAGCGACCAGTTGGTGGATGTGACTTTTGACTCCAGGGATCAATTTGATTGGGTAGTCCAGGAAGATCTTCAGCTGCAGGATGAGCTGAACCAGCTGCTCGGCAGGGGAGAAGAAATCTCAACAGCAGTGGTCAATAAAGTCCTTGACCGCATCAGGGACCTCTAAGGATTGATTGATGAGCAAACCGGTGATCACAGCATCCCAGATCCAATCCCTGCAGGCATTCTTTGGTGACAGACTGCAGTGTCAGGAGCCGATGAGCCGCTATTCCCTCATTAAAGTCGGCGGCCCGGCGGATTTTCTGGTATCTGTAACCAGCTCGGAAGAGCTGGAATCGGCTGTACGTTTTTTGTGGGAAGAAAAGATCCCCTTCGTGCTCCTGGGCGGCGGCTCAAACACATTGATCAGTGATGCCGGTATCAGAGAAGTTGTGCTCATCAATGAAGCGAAAAGGGTTGAGTTTATTGAGGAGTCAGGGCAGAACCCCCTCGTCTGGGCAGAATCCGGGGCCAGTTTTGGTGGGGTGTCTCGCCGGACAGGCGCTAAAGGCTGGAGCGGACTGGAATGGGCTTCGGGAATCCCGGGCACCGTCGGCGGGGCAGTGGTCAATAACGCTGGAGCCTTTGGTTCCAATATCGCCGCAAATCTGGTCTTGGCAGAAATCTTGCATCCCTTAGGGGACAGGGTTCAGCGATCGGAATGGTCGGTGGATCAATTTGGCTATGAGTACCGGACAAGTGTCATCAAGTCCGGGGAAAAACAGGCGATCGTGCTCAGCGCTACTTTTGGGCTGGAACGCAGCACACCGGAAAAGGTGAAGGCAACGATCTCCGCTATTGCGAGTAAACGCCAGTCATCCCAACCCGGCGGGCCCAGTTTAGGCAGCATGTTTAAAAACCCGCCCGGAGATTATTCTGGCCGCTTGATCGAAGAAGCCGGTCTGAAGGGAACCAGAGTAGGTGATGTCGAGGTCAGCCAGGACCATGCTAATTTCTTCATCAATCGGGGAGAAGCCACAGCCGGGGAGATTGCGACGCTAATAGCGCTGGTACGGGATGAGGTAAATGAAAAATTCTCTGTTGAGCTGGAATTGGAAATTCAGTTCATAGGAGATTGGAAGGCGGAAAATTGATGGATAGATTGATCCGTTTGGGCGTTTTGTTTGGAGGCAGATCCGGGGAGCATGCGGTTTCGCTGGTATCCGCGCAATCTGTGCTGGAAACACTGGATCATGCTAAATATCAAATCACACAAATCGGGATCACTGAGGATGGGGATTGGCTGGTCGGAGATGATGTTCTGGCAGCCCTGGTCAAGAAAGACTTCACTGACCTTTCTGCAGCAGCGATGTTTCCGGCACCTTCCCGTCCTGAAGTGTATTCCTTGAAACGAGTGGATGGTGTTGAGGTTGTGGAAATTTTCGCGGAACTGGATGTGATATTCCCTATCCTGCATGGAACATTTGGGGAAGATGGCACAATGCAGGGATTATTTGAATTGAATGACTTGGCCTATGTTGGCGCGGGAGTTTTAGGTTCTTCGGTGGGCATGGACAAAGCCCTGTTCAAGGATGTCATGATTGCTAATCAGATACCGGTTGCCCCCTCGATTCTTATCCACAGTTCTGAACTGAAAGATATGGAAGCTGTCTTGTGTAAAGTCTCCGAATTTGGAGAGTTCCCGGTTTTTATCAAACCTGCCAATATGGGCTCTTCCGTAGGTGTCCATAAATGCAGCGATATTGAAGAGGCAGCCGAATGCATCCTGGATGCGGCCCGATATGACCGGAGAATTTTAGTGGAGAAAGGTATCAATGCTCGGGAGATCGAGCTCAGCGTTCTGGGAAATCAGTCTCCCAAAGTATCCATCCCGGGAGAGATCAGGCCCACAGCGGAGTTTTATTCTTACGAGGCGAAATATCATGATGACAGCTCTGAGCTGATCATTCCCGCCAGGCTCAGAGCTGAGCAGATTGAACGATTACAGGATTACGCTTTACGGGCCTACCAGGCGATAGATTGTGCTGGAATGGCCAGGGCGGATTTTCTGCTTGACAAGGAGACCGGGGAGATATTCCTCAACGAGATCAATACCATCCCGGGTTTTACGCCTATCAGCATGTATCCGAAATTATGGAAAGCCAGTGGACTATCCTATGCGGATCTGATTGACGAACTGATCCGCCTGGCAATTGAGAGAAAAAGGGAAAAAGACCAAATTATTCGTAAGTATGATTATAAGGTTAAGGGAGATTAATGAACGCTGCAGTTGACCCTCGTACAGCAGGCAAAAGGGAGGTAAGAAGGTCCCAGAAGAACCGCCGGGATTTTTCATCTGTTTCTCCCCGCAAGATGCCGCCAGTACAGTCACGTTCGGCGATCGGTGTCAATAATACGGTCATTGACGCTCGACCGCTGCCGCGGCGGAGGGTAGATGTACCGCTCTCAGCCACCGGAGCTGAAATTCGCCTTCCCGCAGTTCCTGCGGTCCGCAACAAATGGCGTATTCTTTCTGGACTCCTGGCTGTTGGACTCCTGGTTGGGATGATCATGATGACGCAAGCAAGTCTCTTCCAGGTAAAGCAGATCGAGATGCAGGGTCTGGAACGTTTCACGGAGAGTGAGATATCCCATGCGATTAATATCAGGGGATCGTCGATATTTTTTATCAACCCGGAACTGGTTATAGAGGACCTGCGTTTGACTTATCCAGGGTTATCCGATGTTACTGTAAAGATCAGCTGGCCGGCCGGGGTTTTGATCTCGCTGAAAGAGCGGGCGCCAGTACTTGCCTGGAACTGGAACGGCCATGTGCGCTGGGTGGATGAAAATGGAGTAGCGTTTGAACCGCACCACGAGAGCGCGAAAATCATCCAGGTCAGTTCAACTATGCTGCCTCCCACAATTGAGAATCGATTTGTGGATCCCAGGATTGTGAATACAGTTGCTGTTCTGGCTTCCTATCTCCCGGAGGATATCGAGCTGATATTTGACATGGATCACGGGTTAGGCTGGCAGGATGACCGCGGTTGGGTAGTATATTTTGGATTTAATGATGACGATGCCCATCAAAAAATGAAAATTTATCAAACCTTAGTTGAATACCTGGAGGGGAAGAGGATTACCCCGCGGGTAATTAATGTTGAGTATGTTGATTCACCTTACTTCAGGATGGAACAATGAGTACGTTGGAAGCACCGATCATCGTGGGCATTGATGTTGGCACTACAAAAATTTGTACCCTGGTTGCTCGGATTGAAGCGAATCATAAATTCCGCATCCTCGGCGTGGGCATTGAGCCTTCCCGGGGATTACGCAAGGGTGTTGTTGTGGATATTGAATCTGCCAGCAAAGACATTAAAAGGTCGATTGATAAGGCGGAACGGACTTCCGGCTTGGAAATCACCTCAGCCCAGGTCAGCCTGGCGGGATCACATGTTTCCTCCATCAACAGCCAGGGAGCGAGCGGTATTACCGGTGGTGTGATTGATCAACATGATGTCTTCCGCGCCCTGGACTCGGCCAAGGCGGTTTCCATCCCCCACAACCGGGATATTGTTCATGTCATCCAGCGCGGATTCAGTGTAGATGGACAGGATGGTATTCACAAACCGATTGGCATGCACGGCTACCGCTTGGAGGTTGAAGCTCATATCATTACCGCTGCCTCAACATCCCTGGATAACCTGGAGCAATGCGTTAATGCTGCCGGGGCAGAGGTAGAAGCTTTTGTCTTGAACCCCCTCGCTTCTGCGGAATCCGTTCTGACGGATACTGAAAGGGAAATGGGTGTAGTGGTTTGTGATATCGGCGGCGGGACAACAGACCTGGCGATTTATATTAACGGGGATGTCTGGCACACCATGGTAATGGGTATCGGCGGCAATCTGATCACCTCAGACATCACTCATGGGCTGAGTCTAGCCATGGACCAGGCTGAAAAAGTGAAAATTGACCACGGGTACGCGATCCGATCCGAGGTTGATGAGGAAGAAGTTTTCCAGATCAGGCCTTTTGGCGATGAGACGCTCAAGGAATATAAGCGGAGCGACCTGGCATTGATCATTGAAGCCCGGGTGGAAGAATTATTCAGTTATGTGATCCAGGAAATCAAGCGCTCAGGTTATGACGGGCTTTTGCCAGCCGGGATGGTATTGACAGGTGGCACAAGTGCTCTTCCTGGAATCAGTCAGTTTGCCCGGAAGATGTTCAACTGCCCGGTGCGCGTGGCTCAGCCGGAGAACTTGCTGGGAATGACAGACCAACTGCAAAGCCCGGCATTTTCTACCAGTGTCGGCCTCTTAGAATGGACGGTGCTGATGAACACGATCTCTTATGAAAAGGATACTTACAGAAAACAGATCCACCAGGACACCGTTAGCTGGAATAAAGTTGTTAATTTCCTGAGGCGTTTACTGCCTTAGACGATGACCATTCAACAACAGGAAATTTAGTACAGAGGAGAAAGCTATGGACCCCATCAAAGAAACAGAATCATTTGCTAGGATTAAGGTTGTTGGTGTCGGCGGCGGCGGCTGCAACGCCGTAGACCGGATGGTTGAAGCCGGCCTTACTGGTGTTGAGTTTATCGCAGTCAACACTGACGCACAGGCGCTCCTGCGCTCAAAGGCTTCAATTCAGGTTCGCGTGGGAGATAAATTAACCCGCGGGTTAGGTTCCGGCGGCGATCCTTCCGTTGGGAGAGGTTCTGCCGAGGAATCAGCAGATGATATCTACAGTGTGCTTAAAGGCGCTGACATGGTATTCATCACCGCGGGAATTGGTGGAGGCACAGGGACTGGCGCTTCTCCTATTGTGGCTCAGGCAGCCCGAGAAATTGGAGCCCTGACCATTGGCGTGGTTACCCGGCCCTTCACCTTTGAAGGCACCCAGCGTGTCAGAACCGCAGATGAAGGCATTTCACTGCTCAAGGAGCAGGTGGACACCTTGATCGTGATTCCTAATGACCGCTTGCTGCAGATCGTTGACAAGAGAGCCAGTCTCCAGGAAGCTTTTATGGTGGCCGACGATGTGCTCCGCCAGGGCATTCAAGGCATTTCCGAGCTGATCACCGTGCCGGGATTGATCAACCTCGACTTCGCAGATGTGCGCGCCATCATGTCTGAAGGCGGGGCGGCTTTGATGGCAGTCGGTGAGGCCAGTGGGGAAGAACGGGCGATCAAGGCGGCTGAACAGGCTATGTCCAGCGATCTGCTCGACATCACTATTGATGGTGCCCGCGGGATTCTCTTCAATGTCACCGGTGGTACGGATCTGGCTTTGTTTGAGGTCAACGAAGCAGCCGCGATCATCAAGGAAACTGCGCACCCAGATGTGAACCTGATCTTTGGCGCTGTGATCGATCCCACAATGGATGAGAAATTCAGGATCACGGTGATCGCTACGGGTTTTGAGAAAACCGGTATGCCCACCAATATCATGACGCGAACTGTGCGCCGCAACCAGATCGAAGCGGGATCAGGAGATGGTGGACAAGAAGTCCGGGAAGTAGAATTTGTTCCTCGTTCATTGAATGCAGAGAATCTGGATATACCGACATTTTTGCGGAACCGCAGCCGCAATCGATAAAGAGCACCGGAGTAGATATCAGGGTCAGACAATCAGGGTCCTTGTACTCCCCTGGCAGGTATTCAGGGGGGAAATCCACCCTAAACCAGCCTCCTCCTGGTAGGGTTGGATGTTATCTGGTCATGTTCTCCTGCTGATTTTTCAGCAGGAGAACGATTTTAAGGAACGGTGAACGCCCGGGAGGGCAGGAATCCTCTCGTAAGGGAGATTTATCTATGTTAAAATCCAACTAAGTTGGGAATTAGTCTCGGTTGGAGGAAATACATGAAATGCCCCTACTGCAAAGATGACGATTCCAGGGTCCTGGATACATCCCATGATAAGCGGGGCGGTACAAGGCGCCGACGTCTATGCCTGAACTGCCAGCAGCGCTTCAGCACGTATGAACGCGCCATATTGGATACACCGCTAATTATCAAACAGGATGGCACACGCGAAGAATTTAACCGCCTTAAGTTAACCCGGGGTATCCAGATTGCCTGTGATAAACGGCCTGTCTCCGCAGCAGACATTGACCGCCTGGTTGGGGATGTGGAGTCAGATCTGCAGGCCATGGGGGAAATAGAGGTTTCTTCCCGCATTGTGGGCGATATGGTTATTGCAGGACTAAAAGAGATGGACCTGGTCGCGTATATCCGCTACGCGATCGTGTATCTGGGATTAGAGGATTTAGATGCCATCCGGGGTGAAATTGATGCCCTGCTGGAAGCATGAGCTTATCCTCCCTGAGGAATAGAAAAGATCCCTCTCGTGTGGAGAGGGATCTTTTCTGTTTTTCCAAAGGAATTCATTACCCGCATCCGCCGCCAACTGGCGCGCGTTTGAGCTCAAGCTGGATTTTCTTATCATATTCAAAGTGGTATTGATCATGATCTGGATATGCCGCAGGGCAATTTGAGCCCAGGGCCGCTTCGAACTCAAAACGCAGCTGTTCGTCTTCAGCCTTGATGCGTTCCCCGCAAAAGCCTTCCTCAAAATCTGTCGCAAAGGTATCCAGCCAATTATTGATCCCACCGCTCAGGATGTATACATTGGGAACCGCCTGGGCGGACAGGGCTTTCCAAACTTCCGTGGCAGCTGTTTCATCGTTGCTCATCACTATAATGACTGTATTGGCTGGCATGGCGATCAGATCATTGACAGCCGCGGGAATCTCTTCCGGTGGCATATGCACCGCGTCAAGCAGGTGGAAGAGGTTGTAATCAGCCTCACTCCGGACGTCAAGCATCACCAGATTGAGCTTATGGTCATGGAACGTGTCCAATAACTCTCCGGGATGGACGTACATCTCCCGTTTGGCAATCGCTTCCGCCCGGACAGGCTCCAGCCTTGCCCAGCGGTCAGCTGTGGTAGGCTGTCCAATGATTGCGATAGCAACCGCGAGAAGCACCAGAACGCCCGCTCCATAGTAGCGAGCTTTTGGGGCTTTCGCGGGATCTTTATTGCCGTAGACCTTTTCCAGCTGCTCACCTCCCCAGAGCATAAACACTGCCATCAGTGTGACCAGGATGACGATGGTTCCGGCAGGGAGATTAAATACATCCATCAGCGTCAGACGGCCATAATAACTGCCGTTGAAAAAATAACTGTATGAATCTACTGTTTCTCCAAATAAGAACACTCCGACCAAACCGCCGAGAACGAAGAAGCCCCCGTCAATTTTTAAGGTCGCAAGGGCGACGAGAGAAGTGCCCGGGCAGAATCCTCCCAAGATAAACCCAGCACCCATGATCAGGCCACCCACGATGCCAGACCAGAGATATGTTGGATTGACCCAGATGAGGTTGTAATCCAGCAGTCCAACGGCAGAGCTGGCAAAGATCAGCAGCATGCCAACAACAATGGCAGTGAAGAAAACCTTAAAAACCCGCAGGTCCTTAAAATAAAACTGGGAGGCCAGGGAAGGGGAGTGATTGAAACCTGAGATTTCCAGCACGTAACCAAATAAAAAGCCAATCAGCAGGAAAACCAGGTACATGAGTGGTTTGCTCAGCAAGGATTCGAGGTGGAGGGGAAAAGGTATCATGAGATTCTCCGCTAATTCCAGAGCCTGCGCACAAAATAAGCCAGTGCGTAAGCTCCGCCAAAGATAGAAAACATCACCAGCCAGCTGCCGGCTGATAGCGTCGCGCCGCCGGATAAGGCTTGACCGGAAGTGCAGCCCCGTGCCAGACGGGCACCGTATGTGAACAGGATTCCACCAATAAAGGCGAACAGCCAGCGGGTTTGCTTGGAGATATTGGGACCCTTGTTGGTCTCAATCTTGGTTCTGCCGTGGATCAGGCCGGAGGAGAACCCGCCGATCAGCACACCCGTGGTGACGATCACGATCCAGCTGTCCAGGGGATTGCGCCGCCCTCCTGCCATGGAGAGCAAATAGGGCACTTGATCAATGTGGCCAGGTGCGATGAGATCCTCAATAAAAGCTGCGAAACGGCTCAACCCCCCGGAAGCCCCCAGTCCATTTCCGGTGATGAAATAGGAGGCAAACAGAACCAGACCGAGCAGAACGCCGCCCAGGTAAGGGTTCGCGTAAGGCTGAGAGGGCCTGTTGAAGAGGTCCTTGAGCTGAAATTTCTTTCGGGGAGTGTTTATATTTTTTTTCATAGGGTCACTCTCTTTTCTAAAGGCGGTATGGTCCTCCAGAATCTTATGTTTCCATTTCCTCCCAGCCGGTGATCATGGCTTCCAAACTGGAGATAACGGTATGTCCGGTAGTTGTTAGATAGACGTGCAGGACAATAAATGAAGCAAACAGCCAGGCTAAAATGGTATGGACCGGCGCAAGGAAAGGCAATCCTCCCAGGGCATTTGCCAATGACGGCCAGCGTTGAACGCCCCACATAAGTATGCCAATAATTCCTTGCAGTGGGAGCAGCACGTTGAGCAAACCAAAGTAGGTCACTTGCTGGAGAGGGTTGAGCTTCTTTTCCGGTGTTTTCTCAAATGGATGCTGATCCCCCTTGAAGATCCCCTGCAAGTAGTAGATGGCCTGAGTGATGGTGCGATCAAAGAATCCCCGCGGTTTGGGGATATATTGCTTGATCTCTCCACTCGCCAGATGATAAAACAGGGCTAAAAAGGCGTTGGCTGCCAGGATGCCAGCAATGATGTTGTGGACCAGCACCATGTTCTTGAAATCGAGAAAGATGAATGTATCTGGCCGATGGATGACCAACCCGGTCAGCAAGAGCAGGACAATGGCCGAAGTCTGCAGCCAGTGCCACAGTCTCTCATACGATCCGTACATATATACTCTTTCAGTCGCCTTTTCGGTTTCTTCCCGGCGGGAACCGAAATACAACCTTAAGCCAGCGTGAGTAAATACCCCTATGACCGTAGTGCCAAATAGACCAAGCCCAATCATGTCCAGCCAGGCCAGATTGGCATGACCGAAAATATACAGGTTCTCTGTGGCAGGCGCCGGGTCATAATATACAGCACCCTCTTCGTCAACGGTGATCTTTCCAGTAAGTTTTCGTTCTGTTCCGGATACAAAGGTTGGAAGAACTGCACCAGGGGCTGTGGATGCCAGTTTGATGGGCTGCGTGATGCGTGAATTTTCGCTATGACAGGCAGTGCAGTCATCCAGAGCCCATTCACCACTGGCAACATCATGGTTGATGCTGTAGGGCTGGATTTCAGCGGTGATGCGGGGATTTGACAATCCCTGCCTGGCCAGACGGGCTCGAATAAACTCTTCTTTTGCCTGGGTGTCGATTACCATTTCATCTTTGGCCAGGTCTCCATCCCCATTCTGGTCAAAACGCATCAGGACTCCCGGATGGTATTCCCCATTCTCAAAATAGGCAGCCTGCAAATCGCGGAATGGAACTGGTCGGGGCGGGTCTCCATATTCCCAGTAATAGGTGGTGACCAGGTTATGGGGGGCAAGTTTCAGGTTCCCATCCTTATCCGGGCTGGGAATCAGGACCGGCTCGTAGCCCACCAGCAGGGTGCCCATGGTGTCCTCATCACCTTCCGTTCCCCGGCATTCCTTGCGGGGGGATTCATTGGCCAGGAGCACGGTCCAGTCATGGACCATGTTGGCGGATGAAAACAGCTGTGGAATGTGGCAGCTCTCACAGCTCAGCGCTTCCAGGTGGCTATCCAGATAAGGCAGCCAGGCATGGGTGGAGTCGACAACGTGGCAAGACTCACAGGTACGCATGGTGTTGTTAAGCTCTGTCGCGGCTGCGCTCTGGGCGCTGTTCCCCCGGGCGAATTGATGCAAAGGTTTTTCCAGGTATTCGCCAATTTCCACCCGACGGGGATCAAATAGCAGGTAATCTGGTTTCGTAGCTTCGGATTCCTGGTAAAAAAGCGGATTGTTAATGGAATAATGGCAGTCAACACAGTTCAGAAGTCGCTCTGCATGTACGTCCCAGGCACGGTCCAGGGTCTCTTTGCCAGCCAGGTTCATACCTGAATCAGCCATTTTCTGCGGCGAGACGATCTGTCCGGTGGTGATGGTACTCCACCTTTCAGGTGAGCAGCCCAGGGTGATCAGCGGATCTTCCACGTCATCGTGGACCAGCCCATGGCATAAACCGCAATTCAGGTTGGTTGGGTCCTGGATCTGCAGCACTGCGGGATCGATTTCATCATTTTCGTTGAAAGCGTCTGGGTTCCATGAATAGCGGTCACTGCTGGTATAGACAATATTCGAACCCAGCAGTGTGGCGGTATTTGCCCACTGAAATGCCCCGGATTGCAGGGCTTCTGCCCGGGCAGCATTATTGGGGTTGGGCGTATGGCACAGGAAGCAGTTCATTTCAACCAGGCCGGACTCTTTCCAGTCCCAGCGTTCGAGCTTGCCGGTCTTTGTGTTTAAAGTATTGGTTTCCAGACTTTTCGGACTGTAGGGAAGTTCACTGAGAAGTTGGCCGTTGATCCCGTACACGGCAGGACCACCTCCCACATGGCGCAGGCCATAGAGGCGGATCCAATCTGGAGTGGTCAGGTCAATCCTGTTGTCTCCCTGGGGGGAAAGATAGCGGTAAACAATTGAATTCCAGGAGCCAAATAAGCCGGGGGATATATCCCAGGACCTCTCGGTGACAGTAGTACCGGGACTGGTGAGATCATTAAAACCTACGCTGGCATGATAGCTGTGCTCTACGATGAATCCAGTATCATGGCAGGCGCCACAGGTATTCATGGTAGACACAGGCTGACCTGAATCGAGCACATTGACTCCATCCGCATCCAGGAAAGAGAAACTGGGATGAATTGGCGTGGTTTGGAGATTCTCCTGTGCGGAGGCAGATCTCTGACCGATCAGAACTGCCCCCGTGATGAGCACGAGCGAAAACCCAGCTAATAAGAGTGACTTCGATATTTTGCTGAGGTGAGGTGTTTTTCCCATAACAGCTGTCCTTTTTTTATGGTAGATAACTGTTGGATTGAAAGCGTCCGCCCCAATCAATTGGATCGCCGTAATAGCCCAGGGCTTCCCAATCCATTCTGCCTTCGGGACCGTGACATTGGTTGCAGGTCAAGGCTTCCGAAGCGGCGGTGACCATATGGGTTGTTGGCCAGTACATCTCTGTTTCTGTGAAACCGTACTCTCCGCTGTAATCCAGTCCCGTGATGTTTGCGCCCAGCTGCAGTGCCAGGCCCCAGTCAAACTCCTCCCAGAAGCCGCCTTCCCCTACTGTTTTGGGCTGGAGCAGGATATTGTTGACAGTGTCGTAGGGCTGTTTAGCCAGGTGCACCTTGAAGGGGAATATCTTTGCGGAAGTGTCTTTGATATTGCCGGAAGGCAGATTGATAGAAACCATCTGATCAGGGTCGATCACATCACCCAGGATATATCGTTCGGCAACCCCACCGTTATACCAGTGGTAAACCGGGGTGAAATTGTCTTCGTAAACAAAACTTCCTTTGATCTTCAGATAAGTGTGCAGGCTTTCTTCGATCTCATCGCTGCCGGCAGTGGACCAATCCCAGTACATTTTGGTTGCATCCCGGGTGGCCGCATTGGGGATATGACAGGACTGACAGGCTACAGAATCCACATGGGCATTGATACGGTCATCCTCATGGAGATCCTCGGAATGACAGTCTGTACAGTAGATCTGGTTGGTGTCATCCAGGCTGACAGAGATGGATCTCCCGGAAATATTGTGGTTTTCGGTCTGATGACAATCGGTGCACATAAAATCATGTTCCCCCATGTGGATATCCACATGGGAAGGTGGAAAATACAGGGTTTCGTCAAGATCTCCGTGTTTAACTGCATTGCCGCCACCGCCGTTGAAATGGCAGCTGCCGCAATTTTCCCGGGTTGGCTTGGCTACACTGCGGGCAACGTCCAGAAGGTCTACTCCCTCAACGGGTAGGCCGGCATACCCCTTAACGTAAGTTCCCGTATTATCATGGCAGACCAGGCAGTCCACACCCTCTTCCTGGTTGAAATCAAAATTAGCGTCTTCCCAGCCGTAACCTGCGTGGCAGGAGGTACATCCAGGCCAGTTGCCCTGGATGCCTATGCAGAAGTTGTTGATGGCATTCTTTTTACCTACAGTCACCATGTTATCGCGGTCTTCCAGTTGATAAGGCTGGCTTTCCCAGGTCCAGTGCACAGTAGCCATCACTTCGCTGGCCGCGTCCTCGTGGCAATCCAGGCAGGCCTGGGTGACCTCAGTGCCAGTTTCGAAAGGGCCCTGAATGATATCTGAGTGGTCTGTGTGAGGTATGCGCAGGGGAACATTATCCCAAGGATCCCTGCTGAGTGGTTTTTCAGCCCCGGGCAAAAATATCACCAAGGGGATTATGATGAGCCCGGCAACCAGAATGATAACGAGCAACCAGCTAAATTTGGATGCTTTCATAAGCTATCCTTCTCCATCGATTGAGTTTGATTAATGAAGTCGGCTTGTTGAGCCATTTGCTCCAGCATGACTTCTCGCAGTAAATCCAACGCCTGAAGAAAACGATGATCTGCCAGGGAATAAATTACTTGTGAGCCGTCACGCCTGGAGAGGATCAACCCCCGCTCTTTAAGCAGCTTGAGATGCCGGGAGGCCGCTGATTGGCTGATGCCGACGGCTTCAGCCAGGCCGTTCACGTTGCGGGTCTCTTCTGCAATCGCGTAGAGCAGCAGAATTCGGTGGGGGTCCGAGATGGCTGAACAGATCCTGGCGTGGAGGTGATTGATTTCCCGAGAGAGGTCTTTGTTATTCATTTTGACATATGTGCATATAGGAATACCATCAATTGTGAAGAGTATCACATGTCCGGAGGAGAGGGAAGGTGACAAATGTCACAAGGCAAGTTAACCCTTGTGACAGCAGTGTTTTGTTTTTTGATCGGTGGTAAATATCTCAGAATCGCAGCCAGAGGTTATCCAGTGTCCGGTCAGGCCTTCAGGATATCCTGAAGGATTTCCTCTTTGGCAGTGATGATATAGTCCCAGAAAGTGTTCCTGGCAGCGGTGGTCAGTTGAGTGTTGTCGCGCACGATTGACAAGCTCTGGATGATTTGCAGTCCTCTGATGGGCACAGTGGCGACCCGGCTGATAGTGGAGGTGATGATCTTTGCGCTGAAGCCCAACCCCAGGCCTTTTTGGACAGAGAGAATAATAGCTTCTGCGTTGCTTAATGTCAGGAAAGAGTTCAGCTGGAGCAGGGAAAGGTTTTTCGTTGCCAGGGCCGAATTGACTTGAAAATAGGTATCAGAGTTTTCCGCGGGGAGGATGAATTTTTCTGTCAGCAGCTCTTCGACTTCGATATCTTTTCTCTTTGCCCAGGGGTGGTCTGGCGGGGCGATCAGGACAATTTCCTCTTCAAGTAGTTTTACCACCTCGAAACAGGGCTCGGAAGCCTTAGCTTGATTGGTAAACAGGAAATGGAGATCACCGCTGCGGAGCTCTTCCAGGGGTGAATTGCACGTATCCGTCTGACAGGAAATGCTTACTTCCGGGTAAAGATAGTGGAACTGCGCGAAATAAGATGGCAGGATATACCTTCCCGAGATGGCGTTGCAGCCGATATTGATCCGGCCTTTAATGTATCCCTTGAGGGAGGACATGGCCTCGTTAATGCGAGTGCTCTGTGTGACAAATTGCTGGGCAAGGGGAATGAGCACGCGGCCAGCGTCAGATAAGATCAAAGAGCGGCCCTGGCGGATGAATAGTTCTTCCCCAAAGTGCTTTTCCAGAGCGCGGATATGCTGGCTGACGCTGGGCTGACTCATATGCAGACGTTCCGCAGCCTGCGTGAAATTGAGTGTCTCAGCGGCAACCAGGAAAATATTGAGCTGGTGGGCATCTAACATAGTTTTATCTGATAACAAAGCGAACAGTTTATCAGTGATCATAATTATATCCCTAATAGATTCATCTGGTATTTATTCTCCCCGATACCTTCCATGGGAGGGGTGATATCTGCCCGTTGCAAATTAGGCGCTTCGCAATTCTTAAAGTGTTTTATTCCCAGGCTGGAGGAGAGCCGCTAAGGGGATGTTTGATCGTTCTTGGGAAATATCGGCAGATATTTCACTCCAAAACTGAAGGCCAGCAACGCATAGGCAATGATGCCGAAGGATACGATGATCTCGTTCCAGCTCGGCAGATAGGAAGCTGAAAGAATCCTGCCTAAAACCCCGGGCGACCACTGTGGTGGGGCAACCAATCCGGACAAGGTCACGTTCCAGCGGTTGACCGTTACTCCGACGATGATCGCACCCAGAGCAAATAAGCTGTAGCGGTCGTTTTTTCTAAGCTGGGAGTTTAAAAGGATAACTGCTGGCACAATTCCTCCCAGGATGATCTCAATCCACCAGAATGTGCGCGTATAGGGAGTGGTGGTTTGCAGCAGAACCAGGGCCTCAGTCGTTCCCGGTGAGTGGCTGTAGTAAGATGTGGCAGCCCAATCCCAGATTTTCAGGTATAGATAAGCCAGGAGGGCAAAACCTGCGATGCGGGATATATCAAATTGCAGCTCCTGAGTGATGATCTGGCGGTGGTTGAGTTTTCCCACCAAAATGGTCAGCAGCAAAGTCATGGAAATTCCCCCTGCAACTGCGGACAGGATGAACATCACCGGCAGGGAGGGTTTATACCAGATCGCCCGGCCGGAAAGCACGCCGTAGGTGGCACCCAGGGAAGATTGATGGAGCAAGGATAATCCCAGGCCTATGGCTGCAAATACCGGAGAAGCTTTATGGATCATCTCCCCATATTTTCGGAGCTGGGGCCAGCGATCGAAATATGTGCTTTCAAAGAAGATCGGTAGAAATTCCAGCACCAGGACGATTGAGTAGAGAATAACGCACCAGGTAATCTCCCATAAAACAGAGTGTACATTCCAATACACCAAAGGATGCCAGAAGCGGTCAGGGCGGCCGATATCCATGGCCAGGGCCAGCATGGCCGAAGAATATCCCAAGAATCCCACAAAAACGGCAGCCCTGGCAATGGGCTGGTATTTTTTGATCCTGAAGAGATACACGATCGCCGAGAAAGTAAAAGCGCCGGCCCCGGTGGCGATTGAGCTTAAATCTTGTGTGATCCACAAACCCCAGGGGACCTGATCAGATAAACCCGTTACCTGCAATCCTTTCACAAAGACGCGAATAGCCCCGAATAAACCGACGGCCAGCACAAATCCCAGGATACCTACCCAGATCCACCAGGCCCGTTCCTGCCTATCTTTGGGGATAGCGAGGACGAATTTCAGCATTTAGGATCCCTCCTTTTCGGGACGCACATAGTGCACTTTGGGCTCTGTTCCAAAATCCTCCCGAAGTCGGAAAGTGTCCTTCTCCTGGACAAATTTAGAGAGCGGGCTTTGGGGATCGTTGTGATTCCCAAATACCCTGGCATTGACCGGACAGACATTCACGCAGGCAGGAGTAGCTTCACGGTCGATCCCAGGGGTTAATCCCAAAGCCAGTCCGCGATCGATGCGGTGGCTGCAGAATGTGCATTTTTCCACCACTCCCCGAGGCCGGCGTTCAACCTCCCCGGACCCCCAGTCGGGTTGGTAAGGATTCTCATTAATGGATGGTTTCCAGTTGAAACGCCGGACATCATATGGGCAGGCAACTTCACAGTAGCGGCAGCCAATGCAGCGTTTGTAATCCATGGCAACAATGCCATCCTTGCGGATCCAGGTGGCTCCTACCGGACAGACTTTAACACAAGGCGCCTCTTCACAATGCAAACAGGGTCGGGTCATGAAGAAATCAGTTCCGTTCTCCGTTCTCTCCGGAAAGCCGACATTCCATCGCATTCCATTCTCAGGCACGTCATTAGTGGCCTGGCAGGCCCAGACACAGTACTGGCAGCCGATGCAAGCGCTCAGATCGATGGCCATACACCAGGCATATTTAGATTCTCCTTCCGCATTGGCATGAGAGCGTTCCCCGATCCCCTGGATAGCTTCCGGAGAGAGAGGACCAGATGTGATCAGCTGAGTGAAAACCGCGGCCGCGCCGGTGGCGCCAGCTATCTGCATGAATTCTTTCCGGGAAAGAAGGGCCTTGTTGTGATTTTTTTTCTTCCTGGCAGGCTTTTTCTTAGAGATCATCTTCCTCTTCCTCCTCCGCACGCTGGCGGATGTTCTGCCCTACAATCCAGGCAGTGCTGCCGCCCAACACCAAACCGATAACCGCACCCTGAAATAGATTGCTCACCCGGCTGCTTGCCAGGGCTGTCTCCAGGGCCTGGATCTGCTGAACGGAGCTCAGTTCAGTTTCATCCTCGGTTTGTTCGAAAGGTTTGGCGCCTGCGACTTCAGTGCTGGAATGGAAACCATTCGCTTGAGCGGCACCATTTTCATATCCAGGCAGCTTAAAACCGGCATGCAGGGCGTCTGTGTGGCAGGCGACACAGGTTTGAGGGGAGATGCTGAAGGAGTGCCCGGTGGGAACAATCCCATCTTCCGGGACGACTTCAGGGGGAATCACCAGCGCATGGCAGTCCACACAGCCAATATCTTGCTGAACGTGCAGGTCATTCAAATAATCTCCCATCCCTTCCCGGTGGCAGTTGATGCACAAGTCATCGGGATTTTCGAAGAGTGAATTTTGACTGTGGGGGTTGTGGCAGTCCATGCACCCCACACCAGCAACGGCGTGGCTGGTCTTGCGCCATTCACTTAGCGTGGTGGTGTGGCAGGAACCACAGTAATCAGTATCTGCTTTTGTGGGCACAATTTCCGGAGGGTGGTTGGCTGTGGCTGTGCCATGGCAGGCTTGGCAGGAAACCCCTTCGGCGTCGTATTCGCCGCTGGAGGCGATGAAATTGGTGGTATGGCAGGCCAGACATGTATCCGGGCTGCCCAGGCCAATCCACTGTTGCTGAAAAATAGGGTCGTCATAGGCATGTGCATGAGGGCTGCGGGACCAATCGTCCGCCACATCCAGATGGCAATCCCGACAATCTTCGTCAGTTAATTCCGTGTGAGGTCCAGCGCCCTGGGCCGGTGGTGAAGCATGTGCCAACCCTGTAAACAATGTCATGGTCAGGATTCCAACCAGCAGGCCGGAAACAAGAGCGGGGGAGTACTTTCTTTTCATCATCAATACCCTCATAACTCTAGAAAATATATTGGTTAGCCTTGTTTGTGAATGTTAGCACAACATCATAATAAAATGTTATCGATACGCTAATTTCAAAATAGCTTCTTCTTATGGTTGTGATAAGCAAAAGCGATAAGAAAAAGCTATCTTATAGGTTTGTATACATGGAAATTACTTATCGTTGTGTTATAATCCCGCTGCGTGAAAAAAAATACAAGCGGATTAGAAGTGAACTCTATGGCAGAAAAAAAGAAACCTTATTCCCTGAAAATCCTGCATTCAACCTTGATGTTGATGGGTTTCATATTGATCCTGGGCGCGGTCAGCTGTCGGGGAGAGGAACCCCAACTACCGGAAACCCAAACACCATCTCCTGAGGGATCCACGGCAACCCATTTTCCTGACCCCACAGCCAGCGAAGCTGCTGAGGAGGGTTCTGGCCAGCCTTCTGAAGCTGATCAGTGCTTGATTTGTCACGCGGATCAGCAGGCGCTGGAAAATACTGCCGCTGATCTGGTTGTAGCAGAGAGTGAAAACTCAGGGGAAGGTTGAGGGGGAGAAGTAGCTCCGTTGGAGCCTTGGGAAAAAGCGCTTATTGATGAAGAGGCTTTCCTGGATACCGTACACGGAAAAATTTCCTGCCAGGAATGTCATCAGGGCCAGCAATCCCCTGACAAGGAAACTGCCCATACTGATTTAATTCCTTATCCGAGTGATGATCCTGAAGCCTTCTGTGGTGATTGCCATCCTAACCTGGTTTCCTCTGCGGCGAACAGTCTGCATACCTCCCTGGCTGGCTATTGGACTGTTCTAGAAAGCCGGGGTGTGCTTGAGGACCATCCACCAGCAGAGGAAATGTTTGACAATCACTGTGTCGGATGCCACGCATCCTGCGGTGACTGCCATGTCAGCCGACCCACTTCGGTAGATGGCGGCTTTATTGATGGACATGTCTTTCAGGCTAAACCGTCCATGACCAACAACTGCATTGCCTGCCATGGAAGCCGGGTGGGAAATGAGTATATGGGTAAGCATGAGAATCTCAAGGCGGATGTGCACTTCCGCCAGGGCAGGATGACCTGTGTGGATTGCCACACAGGCTACGAAATGCACGGTATGCCAGCCAACTGCCTGGAGTGCCATGCAGGACCGCTAACCAATCAGGTCCCGCCGCCTGACCACCGCTATGATGGACTGCAATCACCCAGCTGTGAAAGCTGCCATGCGTCGGTGGCGGCAGGAAACGACGGCAACTACATGCATGAACAGCATTCCGGTACCCTATCCTGCCAGGTCTGCCACTCAGTCTCTTATACTAACTGTGATGGCTGCCATGTGTCGCTCAGCGAGGAGACCGGCAGCCCGGTGTTCGCCACAGAAGGATCCTACCTGGGTTTTTATATCGGGAAGAACACCCTGCAGAGCTATGCCCGGCCTTATGAATATGAACCGGTGCGGCATGTGCCGATCTCCATGACCAGTTTTGATTATTATGAAACTGGCATGGTATCCAATTTCGAAGGGAGGGAGACCTGGGTCTATACCACCCCGCATAATATCCAGCGCTTCACACCCCAGATGGAATCCTGCGCGAATTGTCACGGAAATTCCGATATCTTCTTAACCGCGGATAAGATCACCCCGGGAGAACTGGAAGCCAATCGGGATGTTATTGTAGATGTAATTCCTCCCTTACCAAAGTAGGGGTGGAGTAGGTTGTAGCTATAAAAGTTATGTTACCTTAGGAGAGTTTCATGAAACAAGTGTATGGATTACTGGCTGCTGTATTAATTCTAGTCCTGTCTGCCTGCGGCGGACAGGTTGTGCCTGTTGTGGAAGAACCTGAACAGGAAGCTGTGGTGGAAGAGGTTGTGGAACAGGAACCCGAACCCACAGAAGCGCCTGCTGAGACCAGCACAGCTGGCCCTGAAAAGCTGGACGTGATCTTTGGCACCATGCTGGGAAGCATGTCCGGGTACAACGCTCTGAAGGCAGACGGCCTGCTAGAAGAAATGACCCTGGATGCGCCGCCATTTATCCTTGACGTGCGATCCTTGGAAGAAGTGGCTGAGAGCGGGCACATTGAAGGCGCTGCCCACATTCCTCTCAATGAACTCGCCCAGCATGCAGATTTGCTGCCTTCCCTGGATACTCCTATTGTAACCTACTGTGCTGGCGGCTGGCGAGCGACCATTGCCATGACTGCCCTGTCCGGGATGGGTTTTGAGAACGTCCGGGCGTTGAAGATGGGTTTTGCTGATTGGAAGGAAGCTGGTAATCCTGTTGTCGAGGGTGTACCCGAAGCTGTGGCTTTGAGCACTGCTAGTATTGAGGATGATTTGCTTCTTACGGCTGATTCCTATCTGGTCGGTATCAAGGATCATGGATCTAAATTTGGGATTCTCAAAGCAGATGACCTGAACCTGGCCATTGGCGAAAACGCGGATCTGGTAGTGGTTGATGTCCGCCGGCAGGAAGAGGTCGACGAAAATGGTTACATCGAATCTCCCAATTGGGTTCACCTCCCCCTGGAAAGCTTCGTGGATTTTCGGATGGATTGGCCTGCGATGGATGCGCCGATTGCGGTCTACTGTGGCAGCGGACACCGCTCCACCATGGCTATGACCATTTTGTATGCCTACGGGTATTCGGATGTCACTAGCCTATCTGACGGGTTTGACGGTTGGGTGGACGCAGGTTATCCGGTTGCTGAATTTGTGGCCCCCTGATTTGTAGAGCAGGTAATCCTGAGCAGGCTTCCTAACATGAGGAAGCCTGCTTTTTTTGTACTTGTTCCCTATGCTGCCTGTTCTTTGCTTCCCCCCACTATGGTAAGATACTTTTATTGGATTGGTCAGACAGGTGAATTAGCCATGGTGGACCTTTTACGGATAGAGACATTCTTGCATGCAGCGGAGCATCTGAATTTTTCAGAAGCTGCCCGGATCCTTCACCTTTCTCAACCCACAGTTAGCCACCATATCAAGATTCTCGAGAAGGAGCTGGGCGTTGCCTTGTTTGAGCGCCAGGGGGCGTCGATCACGCTCACCGAGGCCGGCCGGATTTTACTGCCTTGGGCTCGGCGCATGCTGCGGGATTCGATCGAAATGCAGGAGATGATGGAGTCCTTCAAGGAAGGCATCGCCGGAAATTTGCAGATTGCCTGCAGCACTACGTCCGGGAAATATGTCCTTCCCCAGCTGGCAGCCCGTTTTGCCCTTCGCCACCCCCATATCCACACCAAACTCTTGCGCTGCACGCCCATCAGTGTGGTCCCTAACCTGCTGGAAAGGGAAGCCAATCTTGGTGTGGTAAGTTATGAAATTCTCGGAAAGGAAATCGAGATCCAGGAGTTTTTCAAGGACCGGATTGTTTTTATTGTCCCCCAAAATCATCCTTTTATTTCACGATCCAGCATCCAGCCGGAGGAGCTGCTCGACGAGACTGTGATCATACGCGAAACCACCTCGGGTACACGGAAAATCGTCCTTTCAGAATTAGCCAAATATGATATCAGCCTGGAAGATCTGGACATCTTGATGGAAATTGGCAACGCGGAAGCCATCGTACGGACTGTAGCCGCCGGCTATGGGGTTTCATTTGTTTCCAAGCTGGCCGTTTCCTGCGCCCTCGAACGCGGCACTGTGGTCGAAGTGCCCATCGATGGTCTGAATCTCGTCCGAAAAATCTATATGGTGCGAAGAAAGCTGGATCACTCCAGCAGACCAGCTGACGCTTTCTGGAGTTTCATCCATGATCCATCGAACAAAGATTTGATCGAGTTGGCCGATAGGGGAGATTCGAATAATACGATCCGAGATTTATAAGGGATTTGTGTTTACTGCTAAGAAAAAAGGACTAAATCCATGGACAGGACTTAGTCCTTTCTTCTTTATGAGGTTAGATTCTTAAAGATTAAAAGCTGAAGGTGATAGTAGCATCCTCGATCTCCATCAAGAAGGGTGGGGCTTTGGTGATCTTGATCCTATCATCGCGCAGGTCTTTGGGGTCAATTCCCTTGTTTTCCAGGGCCAGCTCGCACAGGATGACTTCAGCGCCCAGGTCCATGATGGTGTCAAATAACTCAACTGGATTGGGAAGCCCCTTGGGGGTTCCCAATGATTCCAGTTCGCCCTTTAACATCCAGCGGGCGCCAGCAGGACAAACAAAAATCACCACTTCATTGTCAAGCGCCAGACCGGAAGAGCCCATGATCAGGGTTGGCATAATATTCGCTGCACCGTCCCCGTTGCAAGTAATCGCCATTTTAGCCATTTTTAATACTCCTTTGATACTTTAATTTTATAAAAAGACCGGGAGTTGGATAACTCCCGGCCTTTTTATTTTTATTATGAATGAGCTACTGCTCTTTCTTCTGGGGCAGTACAAACATCACGTAGGATGCGACCCAGGCGCCCAGAACGATGGATATACCAGCGAGAATGGACCCCAGGGAAAGCTGGGGGACGCCGCTCAGCAGGTGCCCGATGTTGCAGCCGCCAGATAGTTTTGCACCAAATCCCATCAGCAAGCCGCCGACGAAGGTTTGCAGCAAGACGAGGGGTTTGGGAACGCGGAATTTAAATTCCTTGGAGATCAAGGCGGCGATTAATCCACCAACGACAATACCGATTACCAGCATGGCTACCCAGTTGATCGTCCCACCTTTGAAAATTACCTGGACAACATTGATCCAGCCGGCAGTGATGCCGAGAGGATAATTTCGTCCGGCCGCAGCGGAGAGGGGGAAGGCCAGAATGCCCACGATGCCAACCAGGATGCCGGTGTTGACCCAGCCCCAGCCCGGGTCAGCTTCACACTCTTCTTTTTTGGATTTGGCAACGAAATACCATACAGCAATAGCAATCAGGGCTATGATGATCGCCAGGGTTGTGTAGTCCATTCCCAGAATGCCGTGTAGTGTTAGATTCTTTCCATCTGCGCCTGCGATGGTGGTGGCTCCCTGGAGATTGGTTCTAAAGGTTTTCAGGAATCCATCAGCAGTGAAATAACCACCGGCAGCCAGTCCGATCACTGCGATCATAGAACCGACCATGCCTTCGCCAGAGCGGTAGGTGATCCCGCTGGCGCAGCCGCCGGCCAGGACCATACCGATACCGAAAACAAAGCTGCCCAACAGGTTTGCTCCCCACCAGAAAGGTTTGGGGTTGATGGCGATCGCGCCTGCGCCGTCCATGATGGCAAATCCAACCATCTCGACCAGCAGGGCTACAAAAACGGTTTTCAGCAGGATGTTATCCTTGAGCAGGATAGCATCTCTGAAGGCTGAGTTCATGCAGAAGCGACCCCTCTGCAGCACA
>Ga0164313_10000103_pt1 | contig 53588 bp, 35 predicted proteins | sample GuaBasSedimGuay4_FD_113735 | JGI IMG/M metagenome (GOLD analysis project Ga0164313, IMG submission 113735) | Subseafloor sediment microbial communities from Guaymas Basin, Gulf of California, Mexico - Guay4, Core 4569-4, 0-3 cm | ecosystem: Environmental > Aquatic > Marine > Hydrothermal vents...
ACCATTATCCGCGGGTTGCGGGACCGCCTCGAAAAGGGGCTGTTGGAAGCTATTCCCGACACCTGCGCCAACGGGGATCCGGCACACCGGTTGCCCAACACGACCAACATCAGTTTCAAGTATATCGAGGGCGAAGGGATTCTGCTTTTGCTCGACCGCGTGAAGGTGGCCGCCAGCAGCGGTTCGGCCTGCACCAGCGGCAGCCTCGAACCTTCCCATGTTTTGCGGGCCATGGGCCTGCCGTTCACCCTGACCCACGGATCGATCCGCTTCTCCCTGTCCCGGTACAATAATCGGGATGAAGTGGATTACGTGATCAAGGCGCTGCCTCCGATCATCGAACGGCTGCGGATGATCACCCCGTTCAACGAGCAACGCGCCACGTTCTAGCCAGCCCACCTGTTCCAGCGGAACAGCCGGGTGCAAGGTCCACCATGGATAGCCGCGAAGAAGAGCGCAGCGAATCGGCTGGTTTGCTGCGCGCCTCCTTTCCTGAAACCGAGTCCGGCGAGGGCCTCACCAAGGCCGTCGCGAGGGTGAGGTCCGCCCTGGACGAAACGCGGGACGGGCCGCTCCTGCTGACCGGCCTTCACGGGGGGACGCGGGCCCTGCTTCTGGCGGGCTGGTTCCGGGACCGTGGGCAAACCGGACTGGTCGTGACACCGGACCGGGAATCCGCCGACCAACTCGCCGACGATCTGGAAACCTGGCTGGGCCCCGCCGCGGTGATCCACCTGCCGCAGCAGGAAGTCATGGCCTTCGACCACAATTCCCCCGAACCCGCCCTGGTCGGTGATTTTCTCACCGGTCTTGACCGTCTGGGCGGGGGCAAACCCCATCTGGTGATCACTTCGGTCTACGCTCTGCGGCAACGGGTGATGGCCAAAGAGGTCCTGGCCCACGCGGCCCTGCGCCTGGAAAGCGGCCAGCGGGTGGATATTGATGATTTTTGCCTGCGGCTGTCCCAAAGGGGTTACCGGCCCGCCGGCATGGTCGCCAAGGTGGGGGACTACGCCCGCAGGGGAGGCCTGCTGGACATCTTCACTCCCGCGACGGAACCGCTGCGTATCGAATTCTTTGATGACGAAATTGTCTCCATCCGCCGGTTCAACGTTGAAACCCAGCGCACGACCACCCGGGAGGAAACCGCGGTCGTATTGCCTGTCAGCCACCTGCTGCTGGATGACGACGCGGTGATTTCCTGCCTGGACCGGGTGGAGAGGGCCATCGCCGCGGAAAATCTCGATGGCGATTTTCTCGATGATCTCGAAGGGCGCATCGAAGACCGTCTGACCGATGACGGTCTGGAGTCCTACCTGCCCTGGTTGGGGCCGGTCTCCACGGTGGCCGATTACCTACCCGAGGGCACTCCTGTTTTCTGGAACGACCCGCCCCGGCTTCGCGAACAATCCGATCTGCTGGACGCCGAACTTCCCCGCCTGCGTTCGGGGCGGCTGGAAAAGGATCCGGCGCTGCCGGAAATCGGGGAACTTGTGGCGCCCGTCCAGGATCTGGCCACGCCCCGTCTGCAGCATGTCTTTCTGACCGGTTCCTGGATCAAGGGAGATGCCAAGGGCCGTTGGCTGGACGCGGATCCCGCCGCCAGCCTGGTCTTTGAATCCACCGGGCAGAAATTGCGGGGCGGCAACGTCGACGCGCTGCGGGAAGAACTGCTGGACCGGGAAAAGCAGGGCCAGACGGTTCTGCTGCTGTGCGATAACAAGGGGCAGGCCGACCGCCTGGCCGATCTTCTCGACGACACCGATAATGCGCCCCCGTCCACCCGTCCGCGCGTGGGTTCCCTGTCCTCGGGTTTCCTGTGGCCCGATGCCGGTCTGGCCTGTTTTACGGACCACGAATTCTTTGAACGCTACCAGCGGCCGACCAGGACCCGTCGCCGCAGTTCGGGGTTGGTCAAGGAGCGCGCTTCGCTTTTGCCGGGCGAATTCGTGGTGCATCTGGAATACGGTCTCAGCCGGTACCGGGGCATGGAAGTGATCACCGTCCAGGGGGCGGAGCGCGAATGCCTGGTGCTGGAGTACGCGGATGAAGGCAAGGTCTTTGTTCCGGTGGAGAACATCGACCAGGTCGAACGCTACAGCTCGGACCAGGGTGCCAATCCGCCGTTGGCCAGACTGGGCTCGGGCAGCTGGCTCAAGGTCAAGGGCCGGGCCAGAAAAGCCATCCGCGCCATGGCGGCCGAACTCATCGAACTCTACGCCGCGCGCAAAGCCAACCCCGGTTACGCCTTTCCGGCGGACAGACCCATCCAGAAGGCGCTCGATGACTCCTTCCTGTTCGAGGAAACCGCCGACCAGTTGACCGCCATCGCCGACATCAAAAGGGATATGGAGGACTCCGAACCCATGGACCGGTTGGTGTGCGGGGATGTGGGCTTCGGCAAGACCGAAGTCGCCATCCGGGCGGCCTTCAAGGCGGTCACGGCCGGAAAACAGGTGGCGATCCTGTGCCCGACCACCTTGTTGGCCCAGCAACACGGGGAGACCTTCGGTGAAAGGTTCCGGGATTTTCCCGTCCGGGTCGAAACGATCAGCAGGTTCCGCACGGCCGCCGAACAGAAATTGATGCTCGCCCGCTGCGCCGCCGGCGAGGTGGATGTTCTGGTGGGCACCCACCGCCTTTTGTCACGTGATGTCCGGTTCAAAAACCTGGGGCTGCTTGTCATCGATGAGGAACAGCGGTTCGGCGTGCGGCACAAGGAGCGGATCAAGGAACTGAAACGCCAGGTCGACGTGATGACCCTCAGCGCGACGCCCATCCCGCGCACCCTGTACCTGGCCCTGATGGGCGCCCGGGACATGTCCCTGATCAACACACCCCCGCGGGACCGGCTGCCCATCCACACCGAGTTGTGCACCTTCGACAAGAAGATCCTGGTCGAGGCCATCCTCCGCGAGCTCCACCGCGGGGGGCAGGTGTTTTTTGTCCACAACCGGGTGCAGACCATCGAAGGCACCGCCAAACTCATCCGCGAACTGCTGCCCAACGTGAGAGTGGCCTGGGCCCACGGCCAGATGAAGGAGGATAAACTCGAGAACATCATGTCCCGGTTCCTGAAACAGGAGTTCGATGTCCTGGTGGCCACCGCGATCATCGAGTCCGGTCTGGACATGCCCCGGGTCAATACCATCATTATCGACCGGGCCGACCGGTTCGGTCTGGCCCAGCTCTACCAGCTGCGCGGCCGGGTCGGGCGCAGCAACCACCGGGCCTTCGCCTATCTGATGACCCCTCCCGGAGAGCGGTTGACGACCGAGGCCCGGCGCCGACTGGCCGCCCTGGAGGAGTTCCAGGCCCTGGGCTCGGGTTACCACATCGCCATGCGGGACCTGGAAATCCGGGGCGCGGGCAATCTTCTGGGCGAGCAGCAGCACGGGCACATGGAAGCCATCGGGTTCGACCTGTATTGCCGGCTGCTGGAGGAAACCGTGGCGGAACTCCAGGGAGGCGGTGGTGTTGCACCGCTGGAAGTGAAGACGGAGTTTCGGGTTTCCGCTTATCTCCCCGACGATTACGTGGGTGACCCACAGCAGAAGATGGACCTTTACCGCCGTATCGCGCGGATCCGAAAGACCGCCGCCTGCGACCGGATGCGGGACGAATTCCGGGATCGGTACGGCCTGCTGCCGCCCCCGGTGGTAAATCTCCTGGCCATCCAGAGATTGCGAATCATGGCCGGAGGACTGGGGATCGAGGAAATCAAGGGTGGGCGTCAGGGACTGGATTTCTTTTTCGCTGGCGGACAGGAACCCCATCCCACTATAATTCAGGGTTTAATGGAATCAGGACCCAAAGGCCTTCAATTCAAGGCCGTCGATCAATTCATCATGAAAGTGCCTGCGGCCCGTGAGGAACATCTGGTTGTAGCGTCCGTCATGCTCGAGCGTTTGGCCGAGCTGCGAAACAAGGAGTAATCATGTCCCCGAGTCCCCTTTATTCCCCGATTGTTCGGAGCGTCCGGAACGTCCGGAAAAACCGGTCCACCCTCGCGATGATCCTGCTGAGCATTTCGGCAATGGTGGTCCTGCTTGCTGTCCTGGCCGGTTGCGGCGGCGGGCAGGAGAAAGACGCCGTACTGGCTACGGTCGGAAAGACGGAAATCAAGGCCAGCTACTACGAGGATCGTCTGGCCCGGCTGGAAGAGAACGAACTTCCCCGCACCGAGGGGGGAACGGTCATGGACATGTCCCTCCCGGAAGGGAAAGAAAAATTCCTGGAAACCATGATCAACAAGGAGATCATGGTCCAGACCGCAACCAACATGGGTTTCGAGAATGACCCCAGCATCGCCAATGCCCAAGAAGCCCTTTCCGCCTACGAGGCCAGCCAGGTGATGTGGGACAAGGTGATCCAGGAACCCGCCAACACCATCAGTCCCGAGGAACTGGAGGCCTTCTACGCCAGGATGGGCTCCTCGCGGAAGTGCCTCTACGTCATCTGCAACTTCAAAGATGATGCCGAAGCCGCCAGGAAGATGGCCGTCGAAGGTGCCGACTGGGAGGACATCATCAACCAATACCACGATGGTGGCAATCCGCCTTCCGGTATCTATGAAATCCAGGTTCCTTTCGGACGCTACAATCCTGAATTCGAGAAGGGGGTCTTCGGCGTCGAAGTTGGAGAAGTCACCGAGCCGATCAATTCCATTTACGGTTTCTGGGTGCTCAAGGTCATCGGGGAGAAAACCGGCAAGAAGCCGCCCCTCGAAGAGGCCAAGGCCCAGATCCTGGATGTGACCCGCGTGCGCAAGATTTCCCATTTGAAGGAAGACTTCATCAAGTCCGTGGAGGAGAAGTTCCAGTTCAAGATCCATGAGGATGCTCTCTGGAAGTGTTACCTGGGCCTGCCCGTCGGCGAAACCCTGTTCCGCGACGGCACTCAGGATCCGCGTAAACAGGACGAACTGGCCCCCCTCGCCATCGCCACCGAAGACATGGATATGCCTTTATACGAATACATGGGGCGTGATGGCCTGAAGATTTACACCCTTCTGGATTACAAGACCCATTTCGACAAGATGAGTGTTTTTCAGCGGCCCAAGGATACGGAATTGCTCGGCGGCCTGCGCAACAAGATCAGGGCGGAACTGGGGAAGACCCTTCTCAACTTCGAGGCCCAGGACCGGGGAATGTTCGAGGATCCCGACGTGATGGCCAAGGTCAATATCAAGATCGAGGAAATGATGGTCGGAAAGCTCTATTCAGAGGTCGTCGTGGTGGACGAACAGATCACCCCCGAGCAAATCGAGGCTTTCTGGGCGGAACATTCCGAGGATTATTATGCCAGGGAGAATCGGGCCGGTCGTCTGGTGGTCTGCAAGGATGTCGGACAGGCCGCCGAGGCCCGCGCCAAAGCCGTCGAAGGGGCGGATTGGGCTGAAATTCTGGCATCTTTCGGCACCAGCGATGAAAACAAGGCCAAGGGCGGGACTTTGGAAAAGATTGTCCTCAAGGATGATGATCCCCTTTCCTTCGCACTGTTCGCGCTTCAACCGGGTGAAGTGAGTGAACCCTTCCCCTTCGGCGACGGCCGCTTCGGTGTCGTTCTGCTGGATTCGGTGGAACCCCGGCGGTCGGTCGAAATGACGGAAGTCCGCGAAGCCGTCGGCCAGCGAATGGTCGAGCTCCGCAAAGAGGAGATGTTCCAGTCCATGCTGGCCAAGTGGAAGGAAGACATCCCGGTGGTGATCTTCGAGGATAGCCTGGCCGATCTGGCCTCCTGGGAAGAACTGCGAACCGCGGCCGTGCCCGAGAATCTGGTGCCGCGCAACTAATCGCGGGGAAAGGCCATGGAATTGTATACCCATAAACGCCATACGGGGTCGTTGGCAGGCGGGACACTTAGTGTCTCCCGCCTGTCCTTTGCCCTGGTATTGTTGATGATCCTGGCGGGTTCAGCCGCCTGGGCCCAGGGCTCGGGACCCCGTCTGGTCGACAGAATCGTGGCCATCGTCGATGAGGAGGTCATCCTTCAGAGCGATCTGGACCGCGAAGTCGAACTGTACAAACTTGAAAAGGAATACGCCGGTGAAACCATTCCCGACGATTCCCCCGAGGTTCGCCGGGAGATGCTGGACCGCCTGATCGAGAGCAAGCTGATCATCGCGGCGGCCAAACAGGCGGACATGGCGGTGGATGAAGAGGCGATCGAGGAAAGCGTTCAGGGGAAGATCGACCAGTTTGTCGAACATTTTGGATCCCTGGATAATTTGAAAAGGGAATTGAACCGCAGTGGAATGACCCTGGATGATTACCGGGCCCGCATGAAGACCCAGTTGCGGGACCAGCAGTATCTGCGCCTGGTGGTCGGGAAATTCATCCGGCCCAACATCGAAGTCCTGGAAAACGAGGTGCGTGACTACTACCTGGCCAACCTGGAGGACATGCCGGCCGAACCGGACAGCCTGACCATCGCCAATATCCTGATCCCGGTGCAGCCTTCGGTTCAAGTGCGGCAGCGGATTCAGGACAAGGTGGCCGAGATCAAGGCCGCCCTGACCTCGGGTCGTTCCTTCGCGGAGGTGGCCATGGAGTTTTCCGAAGGCCCGAATGCCAAGCGTGGCGGCGAAGTGGGAGTCGTGGCTCCGGGGGACCTGTTCGATCCCAACCTGGACCGCGCGGTTTTTGCCCTTTCGGTCGCCGAAATCAGTGATCCGGTGGTCAGTACCCGTGGTGTCCACCTGTTGCGGCTGGATTCGGTTACTTCTGACGGCCGCCGGGCCATCAGCCAGGTTTTCCTGCCCATCGAGGTGGCCCAGGAGGATATCGACGCCGCCAAGGTCGCCATCGAAGAGGCCCGGACCAGGGTGCTGAACGGGGAGTCGTTCGCCACGGTGGCCGCCGAGGTGAGCGGAGACCCTGTTTCGGCCAGCCAGGGCGGGTTGCTGGGGACCTTCCGTCTGGAGGATTTGTCGGAACAGTTCCAGGCCGTCCTGAAGGAAGCGGAGGTTGGCGAGGTCACCGAACCGGTTCTCACTCCGGCAGGCTGGTACATCTTCCAGCTCAATGAGCGGACCACCGGGCACATGTATACCTACGAGGAGTTGAAGGACAATCTGCGCCAGGTCGTGGAAGGTCAGAAAATCGAAAAAGAACTGGCTGAATATGTTCAGGGTTTGCGAACCAGGTTTTTTATCGACGAGAAGAGTTGATCCCGAATCCGGGACCCCGAACTGAAAAAATTCACTCTGATAAAGTCGCGGCCCTGGGGCTGCGGCTTTTTTTTTGCCAATTCCGGGCATGGATCATGCAAACGGATTTGAAGGAATATTGTCCCCCTGAGGGCAGGCTGGTGAATTAATGTTATTAAAACGGACTTAACTACCGTCTGGAGGCGGAATTGAAAAGCTCCAATACCCGACCGGACCAATTCTCCGAGGGTCCCCTGGATTCACGGACGGTGATAGGATTCTACCATGTGGACCTCGCCTACGATGACCAGAAGGCGATCGACAATATCAGTTTTACCGTGGCCAACGGGGAATTCCTGTGCCTCACGGGGCCCAGCGGGGCGGGCAAGAGCAGCATTCTGCGGCTGATCGCCATGGACGCTTTTCCCACCAAGGGAGAAGTCATGGTGCGGGGCATGCTGTCCTCGAAGATGAGCCGGCGCAAGGTACCCCAGCTGCGCCGGGAGATCGGTTTTGTCTTTCAGGATTTCCGGCTGCTGGAGGACCGCAGTGTCCAGGACAACATTTCATTTGTCCAACTTGTTGTGGGCATATCACATGCGCAAATCGTCAAAAACAATATGAGAGTGCTGACCCAGGTGGGCCTCTACGACAAGAGGCACCGCCTGCCCCGTCAGCTCAGCGGTGGCGAGCAGCAGCGGGTGGCCATTGCCCGGGCCATGGTGAGCAGTCCCAAGATCCTGCTGGCCGATGAACCCACCGGCAATCTCGACCCCGTCAACGCCCAGGAAATCATCGATCTGCTGTTCCGGATCAACGATGCCGGAACCAGCGTCGTGTTCAGTACCCATGATCATGGAATCGTCAAATCCTTTGGGCAAAGAGTCATCGTGATCAACGAGGGCCGCATCGAATCGGACGAAAAACGGAGGGTTCCCGTGAATCGCAAAGCCAATCTGGCCGACAAGATGTACATTGCCGCCGCAAGGAAGGAACGCCTCAATGTTTAAAAGTGCCCAGGTCGTTTATCTGATCAGGGAGTCCTTCGCCGGTTTCCACCGGCGGAAGTTGACCACCGGTGTCACCATTTTGATCATGGGTTCGGCCCTGCTGGTTCTGGCCATGCTGACCCTGGTCACCCTGAACATGGGTAACATGCTGGAAAAGGCCCGGGCCGGTATCGATATGCGGGTATTTCTGCACGACGGCCTGGATAACGCGCGAATTGCCGAACTCCAGCCGAGACTGGTGGTAATACCGGGAGTGCAAAGCGTCACCTGGATCTCCCCCGAGACCGCCCTGGCCCAGTTCAAGGAGGGATTGGGCGAGGATGCCGCCATCCTGGACCTGCTGGACTCCAACCCCCTGCCGGCTTCCTATCACCTGACCCTGACGCCGGAGGCGCGCAACCTCAAAGCGGTGGAAGCCATTCACGCTGAAATCGCCGTCTGGGGCGAAGTGTCCGAGATCCTGTACAACCAGGGCTGGATCGACGCCCTCGAGAGCTGGACCTTCCGTTTCCAGATGGCCAGTCTGGCGGTCGGCCTGATGGTTTTCATAGCGGCGGTATTTGTCATTTCCAACACCGTCAAACTGACCATGGCCGCCAGCGCGCGGGTCATCCAGATCCAGAAGCTTGTCGGCGCGACCAATACCTTCATCCGTATCCCGTACTTGTGCGAGGGAATGATCCAGGGCCTGCTGGCGGGGATTCTGGCCATGGGTCTGCTCGGGCTGGCCGGGTGGTTCCTGGACGACCGCCTGGGCGGGGTGATCTTCTTTTCGCCACAGCAGATCATTGGCTTCGTCCTGTTCTGTGTCGTGCTGGGTCTGACCGGAAGTTTTGCCGCCATGCGGAAATATCTGACCATGCAGAGTGAGATATGATGAAACGGCTGAAGATCATATTGATCATGACGATTCTGATGACAGGGGCCGCCCTGCCCTGGGCCCCGGCGGCCGTAGGCCAGGAGCCGAATCAGGAGGACTGGTCGGTGGATAACCAGCCGGCGGAGGAAAAGCCGGTCATCATCACCTCCAAGAAGGCCAAGGGCCGCGACCTTTTGCGCAAGAGCATCAAGGAAAATTCCGTGGAACTCGAGGGGCTGCGCGGCAAGATCGATGATCACCGCAAACGCATCAAGGACCTCGACCAGGCGGAAGCCGCGGCCAGACGCGGGCACGAGGAAATCCAGAAGGAAATCGAATTGAGCCGCCAGCTGGTCGGGGACATGGTCCAGCATGAACTCGTGCTTCTGGAGCGGAGCAGACTGCTGACGTCGGAACTGGAGATCAGGGGCGATACCTTCGCCACCCGCAAACAGACACTGGGCAGGAGCCTGCGCGCCATGTACATCCGTTCGCAGCGCAGCGATCTTGAGATGGTCATGACTTCGGGAAGCTTTTCCGAATTCCTGACCGGCGTCAAGGTCGGCCGGACCCTGGCCCGCCTGGAGGCAGGCATGCTCGAAGAGGTGCAGACCGAGGGGCAGATCCTCCGTCGGGAGCAGCGCCAGTTGAACGCGGCCCTGGCGGAAATCTGGCAGACCCGCGAGGAGCAGAACCAGGAAAACGGCCGGCTGGAAGAACTGATGGCCGAAGAGATGGGCGCCCTGCGCGACATGGAGACCGAACGCAAGGGTCTCAAAAACGAACTGCTCCAGATGGGTGTCAACGAACAGAAACTGTCCTATGTCCTGACGGATCTGGAACAGGTGCGGGTGGAACGGTCAGCACGGCAGCAGACCGGGGACAATTCCCTCGTCATGATGGCCGGCGATCTCGATTGGCCCGTGCGGGGTAAGCTTATCCGGGGCTTCGGGCGTTCGGTGCACCCCAAATTCAAGACTGTCACCCTCAATAACGGCTACAACATCGCCGCCGCCTCGGGGGCGCCGGTGGCCTCGGTGGCGGACGGCACCGTGGAATACTCGGATCAGTTGCCCGGGTTCGGCCAATGCGTTATCCTTGACCACGGTGCGGGGTATTATACCCTTTACGCACACCTGGATGGGGTCTTCGTAGCCAAGGGCGATAAGATAGCCAGGGGTCAGGTCATTGCTGAAGTCGGGCGTCCCGCCGCCGGCGATGAACCCCAGCTGTACTTCGAAGTACGGCAGGGACGAACCCCCCTCGATCCCGCCGATTGGCTGCGATCCCGTTGAGAGGCCATGGAACGGCCTGCTCAATCGGTCCAGGTTGTGCAATTCAACCGGGATGGGAGCATCGCTTTGGGCAGAAGCCATTTTCTCGGCCGCACGGCCGTTCTCGATAAACTGCTGAAGGCGCGCGCGGCCGGGAAACTCGGCCAGCCCTTCCTGTTGGTCGGCCCCGAAGGGTCGGGCAAGGAAAACACCGCCCTCGAATTCGCCCGCCTGCTGAACTGTTCCGCCCCTGATTCCTGTGGTCCCGGCAAACTATGCGAAAGCTGCGTCAAGGCTCTCAGCTTCCAGCATCCGGATATCCGCTGGATCGGACCGGCGCCCGCTTCGTTGGACGACACCGGGGTGCGCAGCCTGATGGAAAAAAAGATCGCCAACCCCTTTCATCAGGACCCCGCGGCTTCCACTGCCATGGTCCGGATCGGCGATCCTGAAAAACCCGAACCCATGACCATCCGGTCGCTGATCCATTTCCTGAGACGCCGCGCCTTCCAGAGTCCCTACAAGGTGGCGATCATCGCCGATGGCCACCGCATGAATCCCGCGGCCGCCAACGCTTTTTTGAAAACCCTCGAGGAACCGCCGCCCGCCACGGTGATCTTTCTGCTGACCACGGGCAGCGAGGGCATGCTGCCCACAATTTTGTCCCGCTGCCAGAAGATCCGTTTCGAACCCTGGACCGAGGACGAACTGGTGGGGTTGCTGGTGGATATCGGAGCAGTGGATGACAAGCGGGCCCGCGCCGCCGCCCGCACCGCCGAGGGCAACGCGCGCCGGGGGCTGGCGCTGCTGGGAACCGAAGCGGGCATCCTGCTGGAGTGGGCGGGACGCGTGTTCGAAGGGATCCACCGGTGTGACCGGGCCATGGTCGCGATCGCGGCCGACGAACTTCACCGCGGCCACATGGGGCATATGTGCGTGCCGGAGGATATCGGCGCCAAAAAACTCATGGCCGACAGCGGACCTCCGCGGCGGGACCGCGCCATCCAGCTATGCGAATTGCTCAATCTCCATTACAGTGACGCTGTGCTGTCGCGCGAACTCGGCGACGGCAGGCGCGCCCGCCTGCCCGGCGCCGAGGAATTGACGGCCAGGGCGGCTTCGATCCGCCAAACGCATTCCCTGCTCGAGGACATGAAACGCATCGAGGACTCGCGCCGGGAAATCGACAGGAACATCAACATCGGTCTTTCCATGGCCGTTTTGTTCGAAGGGCTGATAGATCATGCCGAACGAGACAAGTCCTCAGGGTCGGTTCGATCCTGACGTCAACCTGGTCCTTGTCCAGTTCAAGGGCCACCGTAAAGGTTACTACCACAACCGCCGTGGATTGAAGCTGGCCGCCGGTCAGTACTGTCTGGTCGAAGCTGATCGTGGCCGGGACATGGGGCGGGTCAATTACGTCGGCCCGGGCAAGGCCGAGTGGTGGCAGATGGCCGGCCATCAGGGTGTCGTCCAGGTGGCCGATGCCCAGGACCTGGCCCGTCTGCACGACAACCGCGGTGACGAGTGGGAATTCTGGGACATCTGCCGGGAAAAAATCCTGGCCCGAAAACTCAACATGAATCTGGTCACCGTCGAACGGCAATTCGACCACAAGAAAATCACCTTCTACTTCACCGCTGAAAAACGGGTCGACTTCCGCGAACTGGTACGGGATCTGGCCGGCATTTTCCGAACCCGCATCGAACTGAGGCAGATCGGCGTCCGGGACGAGGCGCGCCTCAAGGGCGGGATCGGTGTGTGCGGGCGTGAATTCTGCTGTTCCACCTTCCTGCACGAGTTTATTCCGGTGACCCTGAAGATGGCGAAGGTGCAGTCGCTGCCCCTGAATCCGGGCAAGTTGTCCGGTCCCTGTGGACGGCTCCGCTGTTGTCTGACCTACGAAAACGAAGTGTACCGCCAGGCTCGCCGCAGCCTGCCCCGAGTGGGATCGCGCGTGGAAACCCCGGAAGGATCGGGAACTGTTCGGAAACTGAATCTGTTGCAGGAATCGGTGAGTGTTTCTTCTCCAGGCCAGGAAGGGCTGAGGGAATGGCCGGCCGATCGGTTGCGGTGGGATAAATCCCGCAATCTCCCTTCACCCCGGCCACCCCGTCGCGACTCGCATGATCAGGGTTGCAACGACGGTGAATGTGACAACGGGTCGTGTGGGAGGGAGCGGAATTGATCGACAGTCACGTCCACCTGAACCGCCCCGAATTCGGCGCCGAAGCGGAAGAGGTCCTGACCCGCGCCCGCACCGCAGGCGTCACCGGCTTCCTGAACGTCGGCTACGATCTGCAAACCAGCCGTGAGTCCATCGCCCTGGCCACGGCCAACCCCGACATCCTGGCCACCGTCGGTATCCATCCCCACGACGCCCTGATGGTAGCCGACGAAAACGGCCTCATCACCGAAGACGGCAAACGCGCCCTGCAGACCCTGGAGGAACTTGCCGCCGACCAGCGGGTGGTAGCCATCGGCGAAATCGGCCTCGACTTTTTCCGCGATCTTTCGCCCCGGCCCGCGCAAAAGGCGGCCCTGCAAGCCCAACTCGCCCTGGCCGACCGGCTGAAATTGCCGGTGGTCTTCCATGTGCGCGATGCCTGGCCCGAAACCCTGGAGCAGATCGATCAATGCGGCGTCCCGGCCGGCAAGGGCGTGCTCCATTCCTTCAGCGGTGACGCCACAGCGGTCGCCTGGGCCCGGGAACGTGGTTTTTTGCTGGGCATAGGCGGCCCGGTGACCTATAAAAACAGCAAGTTGCCTGAAATGGTGGCCCTGGCCGGAGTGGACATGATCCTGCTGGAAACCGACGCCCCCTGGCTGCCTCCGGTGCCCTATCGGGGCAAGAGAAACGAATCGGCCTACTTGGCTCATACCCTGGAAAAGGTGGCGGAAATCCTGGAAATGGATATTGCCGAAGTCGATCGCAAAACGACGGAATCATTTGTCCGGATGTTCGGCCAACCAGGCGCCCTGTGATGGCTGAATCCACACCCAGGCCCGCACGGAGTTTTCCTTGAGCGAAAGCCAACACTCCATTCTGCGCAAATACGGGATCAAGCCGGTCAAACGGCGGGGCCAGAATTTTCTCGTGGACGGCAACCTGGCCCGGGCCATCGCCGCCGACACCCTTGCTGTCGGCGACCACGTCTTGGAACTGGGAGCCGGGGGTGGGGCCCTTACGGTTCATCTTTTGGCGGGAGCTTCCCGGGTGGCCTGCGTCGAAGTGGACCGCCATCTCTGCGAGCTTTTGAGGTCTGAATTCGGAGATCGCCAGGGATTCCGGCTCATCGAAGGCGACCTGGCCAAAATGGACTGGACCGCGGCCCTGGCCGAAGCCGGGGAATGTCCCGTTGTCGCGGGAAATCTCCCTTACGTATTGACAAGTAAGGTCTTGTTCGCCCTGGCCGATCTTCGAGAGGGAATCAGCGGCGCTGTATTCATGGTTCAGAAAGAGGTGGCCGAGCGGCTGGCCGCAACGCCGGGCGGCCGGGATTACGGCATTCTGGCCGTGGTCCTCGGATCGGTGTTCGAGGTCAAGATCATGCGCAATGTTTCCGCTTCGGTTTTCTGGCCCAAACCGGAAGTGGAATCAGCCATCATCCGCCTGATTCCCCGCGGTGAGTGGCCGCAGACCGAATTCAAAAATTTCACCAGGGTTGTCAAAACCCTATTCGGCCAGAGGCGGAAGAAACTGCGGACCCAGCTGCGCGGGCATTTTTCACTGTCCCCCGCGGAAGCGGACGATCTCACGGCCCGGGTCGGTGTCGATCCGGACAGTAGGCCCGAGCAGATCGATCCCGAGGGATTTCGACGATTGGCCGAGGCGTTGATCCGAAAGGACGAGGGTTGAAACCAGGGCGAGGCATGATCCTGCTGCTGCTGTTGGTCCTGGCTCAGGGTTTCGGTGGGGTTTCTCCCGCTGCCGCCCAGGACTCGGAATCATCCGGCTCAGGAGCGTCCGCCGACAGCCTGCTGGCCGCCAGCGATACGACCGCCGTTTCCGGTGCGCCCGAGGTCGATCTCACCCAAATGTCTCCCCTGGAACGTTCCCGATACCTGGCAGCGCAAACCAAAAAATCCCAGCAGGAACAGGAAGCGCCGAAAGATGAGGGTCCGTTTTTCAAGGAACTGAAAAACGTGCCCAAGGCCGGGGCCTTGGCCAATGTCCGGCAATTTACCTATTACTCGGATCTGGTCACCACGATAAAATTCCGGGGCAATTCCGTATTCAAGAATACGTTCAAATGGTCCTGGGAGGAGTATCGCAAGCAGGACAAGACCGTTCAAAAAAGGGATAACACCTTTGCCTACGGCCTGGGCAACAACCTGCCGGTGACCCTTTCCCTCGATGGCGCCTGGACCTGGAGCGAAGACAATACCGTCAACACCGCCGGTTTCGCCAACCTGTCCAAACGCGACATGAAGCGCATCGGCTTAAGAGCCAACAAGACCAATTTCAAGATCGGATTTTTGACTAATATCGCCAAGATGTCCGCGGGGATGAATGAACAGCAAAGCATCAACCAGAATCAGCGGAACGACCTTCAGGAAGGTAAAGTCGACGGCGGACTCCAGTCCGGTATGAGCATCGCTTCGGGGGTCGAAATCGCGGGGCGGGTCTACGGTATGACCGTTGCGGGTGACCGGGCTCTGGGTAGTACCACCAGCCCTTCCTCGGCCAACGGGGACACCCTCGGCTTCGGGGTCTACTACACCAGGAACATCATCAATGGACGGGTGGCCATTACCCGCAGCAATTTCCAGAAGAAATACCTCGATTTCAAGAAGAACAGTAACGGCCTGATCGATACCGTGGGGGTGGACGAGGATGAAAAGGTGGTCACCGAACTCGAGACCACCGATGCCATCTCCTACGAGATCGACAACAATTTCAGCTTCGGCAGGTTCGGATTCAACACCAGGCTGACCCGCATGACCGACGACCTCGACTACTCCCAGAGCGGCGTGGGGCTGCGGCAGAGGGAACAGGACGTGATGGATCTTTCCCTGACCTATGCCTCGGGTCGTGATTCGCTTGCCATCAGTTATGATTATCTCTGGAAGTGGGACGACCAGCGCTACAAGAACGCGACGGAGAACAGGGGGCGCCAGTACAACAAGGCACGGGATTACGAGATTAATTATTTTCGTGATCTGTTCCGGAAGACGGATCTCAACCTCAGGTATCACGAGGGCCTGGGCCAGGATGTCGCGGAGAACCGGCACAACGAAAACGACAAGGATCGCCACCAGTCCGATATGAGTGCCCGCCTGGCCCGGACCTGGTTCAATAAATTCCGGGCCACGATGGTCTTCGCCTACCAGCAGGTCCAGGATTTCAATATCCGGGAATCCCGCTCATCCAACAACAACGTGAAGGATTCCTACGAGGTATCGCCCGGGTATGCCTGGACCATTTCTCCCTGGCTGAACCTGGATCAGAGTTACCGCGTGTATATCCAGTACACCAACTATTCCTTCTCGGGATTTGAGGGGGTCAACCGGTCGGATGATTACAACAAGAGGGGCAACCTGGCCACCAAGGTCGTCATCGATCCCACCAGCCGCCTGAAGATCACCCTGCGCCATGATTACAACAAACGGTTCTCCGCCACCAAGACCGTCACCGATGCTTCGGGGAGTGTTTTCTACAACCGGGACCTCAACCAGACCATCAGCAAGATCGAAATGGTCCTCAAATTCATCGCCGTTCGCGGCGTCTCGCTTGAGGCGTCCACCTATCGAACCCGGGACGACCGGGAGACATTCGGTGTCGTGGACAAGACGACGACGACCTTTTCCGGGGAGATGTGGGTGGGCGCCCAGGTGCGCCGAAAGTGGTTCGTAAAAAATCCTTTGGAACTTTCCGCCATGGTTAGGAAGTATAACGCCTTTGGACCCAGTGTCACCGAGACCAGTTCGGATTATTGGGAAGCCGATGTGTGGTTAAAATGGGAGTTTTGAGTTGAGGTTGTCCATCCGAGAAAAAATGATCCGCGCCGGCGGGAAACCCTGTCTGGCAGCACTGCTGCTGGCGGGCACCGTTCTGTTCTCTGGGTGCCTGTTCACCCCGCGGGAACCGGAAAAGCCGGGCACCGGGGTCCAGATCGATTATCTCCCCAAGAGTACGCCGGCCAACGTTTGGGCCAACCTGGAGAAATCGCTCCAGGCCTCCCACGCCCCTGGCTGGGAGGACAATATCAGTCTGCTCGAGTTTCGGTATATTCCCGATGACGAGACCAGGGCCCTGTTTGATCCGGACACCTTTTTCGGCTGGGACCGCCCCCGGGAAGTCACTTACATCAACAATTTCTACAACAGCGGGGTCAGTATCGTGGCCCAGATGGTGCAGTCCGGTTTTACATTTCCGTCCGCTTCGGGCAATGAAATGACCATTGAGGATATCATTTACGATTTGGTGGTGACCAACGACGCCGACGGGTCGGTGGTCCGCTACCGGGGAAAATGTGATGTAATTTTTAGACTCGAGGCGAATTTTTGGTATATTTACGAGTGGAGAGACCTCCAGGGGGAAAGTGACCCTGGAACCGGACAACTTCTCAACACGATGGGGGTGTTGCGCGGAACTTTTGGTAGCTAATTGCCGTTCAATATGTTAAAATAGTCGCGTAATACCTCAAACTGAGCGGGCTTCTAATCCGTATCCCTGCGCCCATTGGTCACGAACCTATGGGAAACCATCTGGGATAGCCTCTCCTGGAGAAGCCCTGGCCTGCTGGAGGAAAGAGTAATGAAATCGAAGTTTTTTCTGCTCCTGGCGGCATTTGCCCTGCTTATAGCACCCGCCGGTTGTATTTTTTCACCCGATGACGAAGGCGAAGGCGGCGAGCCTCCGGCTGCCAAGGAGCTGCCCTGGCCCGGGTCCGCGGATATTCTGATGGAAAACTTTCAGACTATCTACGAGACCATGGACATCACCGAGTACCGCAAAATCATGCATCCGGATTTCCTGACCATCCTTCAGGAAACAACCACCGAGGAATTCCCGGATGTGGGAACCACGCTGGATGTAAACGAGGAACTGAGGATCCATGAACGGATGTTCTCCGGGGAAGCTTTGACTGATCCGGACGAAAATTTCGTTCCCGGGGTGGCCAACATCTCGTTCAGTAAGTTCAGGGCCCTGGATACCTGGGCCTTATCGCCTCAGGACGATATCATTCCCAACGCTCTTTGGGCTCCCTTCGAAGTGGATTTCCTGTTCGACCGTGGTCAGAACTTCTCCACTCTCAAGGTGGCCGGAGTGATCAAGTTCTTCGTGACCAGCAAGGACTCGCTACATCAGGGAACGACCAAGCCCTACTTCCAGATGATTGGCCAGGTGGATCTCACCAACCTGGGCAAGTAGATTCTGGTCAGGTATCGCGGGCCTTTGTTTGATTTTCCGCACAGGGAGGGAGCTTTACGGCTCCCTCCTTTTTTTTGCATGACTTTCGGGTCGGCTCTGGCCAGGAAATACCTTCTCGGCTAGAATGCAGGAAATATTTCGTCCGCCCCCAGGGACCATTCCGGCAGGGACGCCGGGATCAGGTAATCGCCAACGGAAAGCACAGCCTTGAATCTGTTCAGCCGAGCCTTCGAAAATTCTCTCCGCCGTCGCAAATCAGGTGGAAAATCCAAACGCAAGAGCCGCGGCAAGGCGGCGACCCGCAAATCCCGGAAAAAATCCTCCGGGCCGGCGCGGGTGATGCCCTGGCTGGTGGGTACCGCTGTGGTGGTGGTTATCGTCGGCGTGGGGTTGCTCAAGTGGTCACGGACCGGATCCGGCCAGGCCTCACTGCTGACCCTCGGTTCGGACAAGATGTATGTCGAAGTGCAGGCCACGGTGGAATCGGCCCTGGCCGAAGTATTGCCGGGCTTCTCCGTGGGGCCCTTGAACGCTACCGCCGCAGCGGATTCGGACCAGGGGGGGGATCACGACTGGCCGGCGCCGAGGTTTGGTTCCACCGCCGCGGTGCGCTGTCGTGTGGTTGCCGTCCCTGACGATATCGCCTGGTGGGTTCTGCAAAAGAAGGTTGCCGAAGCAGTGGAGTCCCTGGGCGCGCGTGTCCTGTGGGCGGAACGTCTGCTGCCGTCCGGCCGTTTGCCTGAGGACCAGGTCCGTCCCAACGAGGAAAAAGATTTGTTACGGCTGGATGTCGGTGTTCCGGGCCGGCCGACCCATACCCTGGTTCTTCATCGGGCGGGCCGCAGTCCCACGGTGCGATGGGGCAGCGGTGCCGGGGCAACCGCGTGGTCCCGGTTCGCGGCACAGGAAGGCCCGGTGGTGGCCCTTCTCATCGATGATTGGGGTTACAGCAAAAGTGAAGCTGCCCGGTCCATCCTTTCCCTGCCGGTTCCGATCACCATGGCGGTCCTGCCGCATTTGCCCTATTCCCGCCACTTTGCCCTGAAGGGGACCGACCTGGTATTGCCCGCTGGCGGGACCAGGGACGATTCCCGGATCCGGGACGAGAAGGAGTCGGGCCGAAAGTTACGCCTCGAAAAGGGCTGTTTCGTGGAAGTAAGTGTCGGACGCGGCCGGCGGGACTTTCCTGCCAAGCGTCGGGAAATCCTGCTTCATCTGCCCATGGAACCCCAGGGTTACCCCGATCCGGATCCCGGCCCCCGAGCCGTCATGGTGGGTATGGATGAAGAGGCCATCGGACAGCGCATCGATGACGCCATGGCCGCCCTGCCGATGATCACGGGCGTCAACAACCACATGGGCAGCGCGGCCACCAGCGACCGCCAGACCATGGTGGCCCTGATGAAGGCCCTGCACGCCCGGGACCTGCTGTTCATCGACAGCCTGACCAGTTCGCAGTCCGTGGCCCACGCCGAGGCCCGCGAGGCGGGATTGCCGACGGCGAAAAACAGGATTTTCCTGGATTTCGACAACAAGAACCAGACCACCATCAAGGCCAACCTGGAGGTTCTGGTGAAGTCCGCGCGTTCGGTGGGATTCGCCCTGGGCATCGGCCATCCTCACCGTGCGACGGCAGAGGTTCTCGCCCGTGAAATTCCCCGCCTGCAGGCGGAGGGGGTCAGGTTCGTGACCGTATCGGAATTGCTGGCTCTCAGGGAAATGGCGCGCAAAGCAAATGAGGGGAGCTGATCCGATCATGGCCGCTGATGTATATTTTCATTCCCTGGAGATGCCGCCGGGTCAGGAGTTTGTTCCCGTCGATCCCGGACCCTGTTTGACACAAATGGTAGACAAGCTGGGCCTGACCGGGGCATCCCGCCGGGCTTCCCCCTGGGGCTTGAAGGTTCAGGTGGGCGAGAAAGGCCTGCCGCCGGCCATAGATCCTGCCTGGGCGCGAGCCGTTGCCGGGGCTTTGGCGGGTTCCGGCATCTCGGATCCGCCCAGGGGCGCGGTTTGTTTCGACACCCTGTCCATTACCACCGGCGGCCTCGACAAGGTCGATACCCATCTGGAAATGGCGAAGGTCAAGGGGTATGGAAGCAAGGGCCAGGGATTGCCTTTTCTGGTGGCCGATGGGCCGGATGAGGGGGAGCCCCTGGTGGTGGATGCAACTGGGGACCCGGACATTTCCCAGCTGACTTTGGCGCCCGCCCTGAAGGGGTTTGCCGGATTGTGTCTGCTGGCCCCGGTTCGGCCCCATCCTCATGCCGGCTTTCAGGGGGCCTTGGTCAATATGGGGGTCGGTCTGGCTGATCGTGCAGGCAAGTTGCTGTTACATGAAGATATAAGGCCAAAGGTCAATACCCCGTTGTGCGCGGGATGCGGCTCGTGCCTGGCGGTCTGTTTGTTCGATGCCATTGAAATCACCGCCGGCCGGGCCATGATCGATTCCCAAAAATGCACCGGTTGCGGTGAATGCATGAACGTCTGTTTCATGGCGGGTATCAGCGCCGAGGAAAAGGCGGGCATACCCCTCTTCCAGAAAAAGGTGGCCGCCGCGGCCCTGGCTGCCCGGGATTCCGTGGGCGGCAGCGGGTCCGATCGTTTCGGTTATTTCAACCTGTTGGTCAGGTTGGACAGGCATGCGGGCCGCGCCAAGGGACGGGGCCGGACCCGCCTCGGGGATGTCGGAGTGCTTGCCTCCAGGGACCCCGTTGCCCTGGACCGCGCCACCTGGGACCTGATAGTCGACCGCAGCGGCAGCCCCTTGGATGTTTGGAGCGGTTTCCAGCAGGAACCCGGCCCTCTGCTTGATCATGCGGAAAACCTGGGGCTGGGCAGTCAGACCTTCCGTCTGGTGGAGTTTTGAGCCTCCCATTTTCTGGTGCTGGGGCCGCCAATGTGTTATCATTGCCGACTCAAAACACGGCGGGACAGGACGTACCGTCCGGGGTGCACGGCTTGTGGTGCCCACCGGTTACGTCTTGAAATTATCCAGAGGATTTACCAACGCGCCTTGACGCGATGTCAGTCCCGCCAGGATGTCATCAAGGCGTGCTTTTTTCTGTCGCGCAATTGGCTTATGAATTGGCATAAGAATTGGCTTTAGAACGCTGAAGAATGGGGAGTTTAACCATGAACCGTTCCCTGCAAATCAGGGCAGGGCTGACAGCCGTCATCCTTCTGTTTTCCCTTTACGGGCTGCTGCCGACCTTCAAGGCTCTGTCTATTTCTTCGGCGGACCGTGAAGCGGCCAAGGAAAATCCCGAGCGCATGGCGGAAATTTCCGACATCGACGCCGCGGCCATCAAACGCGGGCTGGATCTCAAGGGCGGCATGTACCTGGTCCTCGAAGTCGACCAGGAAGGCATGAACACGAGCGAAGCCGAAGACGCCTTGTTGCGGGTCAAGGAGATCCTTTACAACCGCGTTGACAAGTTCGGCGTTTCCGAGCCCGAGATCACCACCTTCGGATCCAGTCGGATCGTCGTGAAACTGCCTGGCCTTCAGGACCCCGAGAGGGCCAAAGCCCTGCTGGGCCAAACCGCGCGGCTGGAATTCCGCATGGTGCGGCCCGACACCGAAATCCAACCCGTCCTGGAAAAGCTGGACCGGTTGTATCTGGGTGCCGCGGTTCCCGAACAGGACGTCGAGGATTCCGCTCCGGTGGAGGACTCCGCAGCCGCAGCCAACGATGATGTCGCTTCCGCTGAGGGTGATTCCGCAGCCGTGGCCGGCGCCGACACCGCGGCCAATCCGTTTGGTGAACTGGACGACATGATGGGCTCCGACGAGTCCCTGGCCGGCGCCGACGAAGCATATCTCAAGGATCATCCCTTCAGCGGTTTACTGGTGGTACAGCCCGGCATCCTGGGCAGCACGCCCCTCTTCGTACAGGAAGACAACGTGGACCGCGTTCAGGCCATGATTGAGGATCCACGCACCGCACGCAAGCTGCGCAATGTGGAATTCCAGCTGGAAATGGAGCCCATGGACTTCGGCCAGGGCCAGATGCTCCGGCCCCTGTACCTGATCGACATCAAGCCGATTCTCACGGGAGATCAGCTAACCGACGCGCTCTCGTCCGCCAACAACGAACGGCCGGGCCTCTGGCAGGTTAATTTCTCCCTGAACAACCGCGGCGCCCGCACCTTCGCCAAGGTCACCGGCGAAAACGTGGGCCGCTTCCTGGCCATTTCGCTGGACGGGCGGATTTCTTCCGCTCCGGTTATCCAGGGCAAGATTCCCAGCGGTTCCGGTTCCATCAGCGGCAACTTCACCAACGCGGAAGCGAGCGATCTGGCCCTGCTGCTGCGTGCCGGCGCCCTGCCCACCGACGTCTACATCGCCGAGGAACGAACGGTGGGCCCGAGTCTGGGAAGCGATTCCATCCGTATGGGTATCAACGCCGCAATCTACGGTTCGCTGATGGTCATTATCTTCATCCTGGTCTATTACCGGATGAGCGGCGTGGTGACCGTCATCGCCCTGGTGAGCAACATCATCATCCTGATGGCCGTGCTGGCCCAGTTCGATCTGGTACTGACGCTTCCGGGAATCGCGGGGATCATTCTGACGGTGGGTATGGCGGTGGATGCCAACGTGCTGATCAACGAACGCATCCGCGAGGAACTGCGGAAGGACAAGACCATCCGGGCTTCGGTTCAGTCGGGTTACGCCAACGCGACCCGGACCATCATCGACGCCAACGTGACGACCCTGATCGCCGGCGGGATCCTGTTGTGGTTCGGCACCGGTCCGATCAAGGGTTTCGCCGTGACTCTGAGCATCGGTATCCTGACGAGCATGTTCACCGCCCTGGTCATGACCCGGGTCATCATGGAATTCATGACCCGCAAGCAGGGTCGGAAGAAGATGAGCATCTAGTCCGCCCCGGCGGAAGGTTTCATATCAGCCTCGCGTGACGGGGCGCTGCTCCGGGCGAATGCCGCCCGGGAAAGGTCGGACAAGAACGATGGAATTCTTCAGGGATCCCAAAATCAATTTCGTGGGCGCCATGAAGGTCGCGTTCACGCTGTCGGCGATCCTGGTGATCGTCAGCGCGGCTACCATGCTGATTCACAAGGGGCCGCGGTTGAGCATCGACTTTACCGGTGGGTCCGTCCTGCAGGTGAAGATGGATCCGGCGCCGACGGTCGGCGAGATCCGTACCGCTTTGGAAGGCCAGGGTTACCAGGGTGTCCAGGTGACGGAATTCGGCTCGGCCGATGAATTCCTGATCACTTTCCCGACACCGGACGAAGTGTTGGCGGCAGCCGAGGAAGGCGATGAAAAGGCCGGTAATACGGGTGTTTCCACGGTTTCGGGGGAAAAGACACTTGATGCCGCCCAGATTCTTCTGAGCGACCTGCGCGTCGGCCTGAGCGGAACCGAAATCGAACTGCGGCGGGAGGAAAGCGTCGGACCCAAGATCGGCGGCGAACTGAGGACCGCGGCGATCAACTCGGTGGTGGCCGCGCTCTTCCTGATCGTGCTCTACATCACGGTTCGCTTTGTGTTTCGCTACGGCGTCGCTGCTATCATGGCCCTGGTCCATGACGTGACCCTGACGCTCGGCATTTTTTCCCTGCTGGAATTCGAAATCAGCCTGCAGATCATCGCGGCGTTTTTGACCATCATCGGTTATTCTCTGAACGATACGATCGTGGTGTTCGACCGCATCCGGGAGAACATGAAGCTGCGTCGCAAGGAGAGCTACCGCGAAGTCATCAACCGGTCCATCAACGAGTGCCTCAGCCGTACCATGCTGACTTCGCTGACCACCTTCTTCGTGGCGGCCACCCTGTACTTCCTTGGCGGCCCCGTAATCCACGATTTCGCTTTCGCCCTGTGCTTCGGCGTCATCGTCGGTACCTACAGCTCGATGTTCATCGCCAGTCCCATCCTGGTTTGGTGGAGCGAGCGGCGGCTCTCCGACAAGAAGCGGACTGCTACGGATATGTAGACTGTCCCGGTAGTTAGGGGCTCCCAAATACAGAGGGGCCCCCGGACGTCCTCACCCAGACGGGTTGCGGATTGATCCGGGGGCCCCTCTGTATTTGGGAGCCCATTTTACGGGACATTCTGCATATCCGTGACGGTAAGACGTTAAGGATCTAACATATTGCCGTCCCGTCTCTGCATCTACTAATTGCGAACCTTCCCGGAAGACTCCCATGTTAATGGAGGGACGATTCTGTAACTTATTTAAAACAAGTCAATTGCGTGAACTTATCTAAGGGCGAGTAAATTACTGGGAAATCCTTTGGGCCCCAATCACCCAATTATAAGGAATTTTGGGCGTGAAGACAGAATTTGATAATTATTGTCATCTTAATCTGATCCATTGAAATTATTGAACTTACAGTTAATTGGTATAAGTGATACCCACTTATACCAATTTTCTCCACTTTTACCTAGTTGACTTGTGTGACATATCGATGATATGTTATTAGTCCTGATAAGAAATTAACGATTGCTGCTTAAAATATATGAAGGACATGAAGGTTGCAGATTCGGGAGCACAAAACCAGCACAGTGGGCAATCCGGGTAAGATTGTCCTGGGTTTATTTGTGTGTGTGGTGTGTTTGATGCCGGCCGGAAATCTCAGGGCCAATGATCTGGCCGTACCCGCGGAATTCATTCGCGACATCAAGGTGCCGGGTTTCGGTGAAATCATTCGGCGGCCGACCTCTCTTCATTACGATCGTTTTCACGATGAAATCCTGGTGGGGGACTCGGGTCGCAACCTCATCCTGATTTTCGGCTCCAACGGAGTCTTTAAATTTTCATTTTCCCTCACTGAAATCATGACCACCCCGCGTGATATCACCACCGATCCGCAGGGCTTCATCTACGTCCTCGGTTCCAATCCCGGGGGCCAGGTGTTATATCGCTTCGATTTTGACGGCACCCCTCTGGGGCCCATCGATCTGCCCTGGGTTCTGGAAGGGGTTCCGGTCAAACTGCGTTTTCTGGCCTGTGATGATCAGGGAACCCTGTTCGCTCTCGATCACAGGGGTCGCCGGGTTCTGGTGATCGGCGATGGCGATGCTCTCGTGAACACGATCAACCTTGAACTCGATGTTTCGTTGGCTTCCGAATTGTCCGACGAGGATACCGGAGGCAAGGGGGCCTACGCTCTGGGCACCATGGCGTGCGTCGGCAGCACCCTCTATGTCCCGGTCAGCAACCTCGGCACCGTGTACACCTATTCCACCGCCGGGGAATACCTGGGATCGATCGGATACTTCGGCAGCCAGCCGGGCACGCTGAATTTCCCCGTGGCGGTCGAGGTATCGCCGGAAGGCCTGATCATGGTCCTGGACCGCAACCGGTATTGCGTCGTGTGTTATTCCCCCGACAAGAAGTTCCTGGGCGAATTCGGCGGCAAAGGTATCAGCCCCGGTTGGTTCATGGGCCCCTCGCTGCTTTCGGTCCCTTCGGCGGACCGGGCCATCGTTGGTCAACTTTTCCAAAGCAAGATCCAGATCTGCGCCATTCCGGAATTCATCCGGGCCGGGGTCGACCAGGTAACCATTGAACAGGCCGCCGCCCCGGAAAATTCCGGTTTGCCCCTCGCGGCCGTTGCCCCTGACATGACAATTCAAAGGAGGTTGTCCGACAACTCTCGTCCTATCCACCCACGAGACGGGGAATTCCCCCCGTCAGCTCTCAACAACGCAAATGATGCGCACACTTTGTCTTATCCGGAGGTTTCCGAATGAGAAAGCTTCTCCTCATCGCCATCGGCCTGTGTTTTGTGGCCTCTCCCGCCGTCGCTTTTCATGACGGTGGCGTCGCCCATTGCAACGGCTGCCATACCATGCACAACAGCCAGAACGGGGCCCTTGTTGATCCCGCCAATCCCAATGGCAACCAGTTCCTGCTGACCAAGGCCGATCCCAGCTCGGTCTGTATCGCCTGTCATGATCACCTGGACAAAACCTACCCCATCGGCGGCGATCCGCTGAATCCTCCTGCCCAGCGTGAAGGCGGAAACTTCATCTTCCTGGATGAAGACAACCTGAACGACGGTCACGGCGGCGCGGGCAACCCCATCCCCGGTGACGCGGCGGGCCACAACATCATCGCTGCCGAGTACGGCCTGACAGCGGATGCCACCTTGACTTCCGCTCCTGGCGGGACCTTCCCGGCCAGCATCATGGGCTGCTCCAGCTGCCACGATCCTCATGGCTCCGATGAATTCCGTTTCCTGTACGGAGTTGGCCGCGGTCCTGATGGATTTTCCTTCACCAACCCGGCTCCGGACGCCGTGGGTGTCAGCATCTTCGCCGGCGTCAGTGGTTCCTTCCATACCGCCTACAATGGCGGCATGAGCGCCTGGTGCGGAAACTGCCATGGTGATTTCCACAACAACAACACCAAGTTGATCCACCCCTCGGGTTCGACCCTGGGCGGAACCATTGCCCAGACCTACAACCTGTACAACGGTTCGGATGACATTATTGGTGGCGCGGCTGCCACGGCCTACCTGATGGAAGTGCCTTTCGAGGATGCCGCCAATACCAATTTCTCCACCACCGGTCCTTCGGCTTCCAGCCAGGTCTCCTGCATCACCTGCCACCGCGCCCATGCCACTTCGGCTCCGGACGCCGGTCGCTGGGACTTCAGCGTGTCTTTCCTGGCTGAAGATGGACAGGAATCCGGTTCGTATGCGATTCCCAATCCCTACACTGGGTTCCAGCGTTCCCTGTGTAACAAGTGCCACAAAAAGGATGAATTCAGCACCCTGCATGACGCCACTCCGTAGGGAGCCGCTTGTTTGAATATCGGTGATACTTTGGTATCATCCCGAGACGCCCGGGCCGCTCGGCCCGGGCGTTGCCTTCAAAACAGGAGAGGTCTCTTGCTTCACAGGTTGCATGGAAACCGGCGGGTGAATGTTTACCTCTCCGTCTGTTCATTGCTGATCTTTTTTCTCGCCACCGACCTGGCAGTGGCGGGGCAATCCAGGCTGTTGGTCTTTCTGGAGGTGCCGGGGTCGGCCTTTCCGTCTGAGCTTGCCCTGGAGGGCCTGGAGCTTCGCCACCCGGACCATTCAGTTCCGTTGTCCCTGGAAACAGGAGATCTTGTCGCGGAGAACCTGGCCGGGACCCAGATTCTGCTGTCCAATACCCAGGTGCCTTCCGGGTTTTATTCTTCATTTCATTTCGCCATTTCCAAAATTACCAGCCGGGTCGGTGTCGCTGAAGTTGAACCCGTTTCTCCGCCAGACGGCCTGACATTACCGTTAAACCTGGAACTTACCGCCGGACAGACGGCCACCATTTTTCTGCAGTGGCGGCCCGCCGCCGTCGATCCCGAGGCGGAGTTTCATTCTCCGGACTTCGGGATCCTGATGCCGGTGGTGCCTCCCCTGGGATCCCTGGCCTTCGTTTCCAGTGCCGGGACCGGGTCCGTGGTGATCATCAACCGGGTGACCAGCCGGGTCGTCGGCGCCCTCGGGGTGGGGGAAGACCCCCGTGGCCTGGCCTATTCCCGCAACAACCAGACCCTGTATGTGGCCCTGGCCGGGCAGGATGCCATTGCCGTGGTGGACGCGATATCCCTGCGGGTGAACAACGTCGTCCCCCTGCGGTTCGGTGACGATCCCACCCGCCTGCTCCTGTCGCGGGACGAGTCCACCCTCTACGTACTGGCTCCCGGGTCCCGGACGCTGGTTTCGCTTTCGGCCTGGTCCATGCAGGAGAAGTTCAGGGTGGCGGTGGGAGAAGGTCCCAGATCCATCGCTCAGGATCCCCATTCAGGAACCCTTTACGTGGCCTGCGAAGATGAAGGCAGGGTCCAGATCGTGGATCCGGGCTCGGGCGCCATCACCAGCTCCCTGACCTTGTTGCCCGCGCCCGTCGAAGTTGTGATCGATGAATCTTCGCGGCTGCTTTTCCTGGGGGGATCGGTCCAGCGCCTTATCCGGTCTTTCGACCTGGACAGTGATGAAAGCGGAGGCGATCAGAACATCTGCGGGCCCGTGGCGGGGCTGGCGGTCAATACCCGGACGCGACGATTGTACGCCTCGGTTCCCTCCTGCCGGAACCTGGCGGTGATCAGGCCCGACGTCGGCATCGAATTCGGTTCGATCAATTTGCCGGGACGCCCCGGTCTCATGGCCTTTGACCAGGCGTTCCGACAGCTCTGGGTCGTCATGCCCGACCAGGGGGCCCTCGCGGTATGCAATCCCAACCGGGGGGAGCTTGAAAGCGTTGTCCAGGTGGGACCCGACCCCTATCAGGTCATTCTGCCATGAGTTTGTTTTCAACGGCAGTTAATCCGGGATTCAGGAACTGGGGTCCGAGGGTCTGCTGGGTTGCCGCCTTTCTCCTGATCTCCGCGTCCTGCGCCAAAGCCGCGCTCTGGGATCCGTTTTCCGGATTCATCGATCTGTCCGCCGTCCAGGCCCAGGTAAACGACCTCGACCAGGAAACCCTGCGCCAGGAGTACAACCTTTCGTTCACCCAGAGCCTGGCCCCCTGGGTGGACCTGCGTCTGGCCATGCGTTATTACAAGTTCGACCAGGAACTCGAACTGTTGCTGGGAGGGTACCGGGAGGAATTCCAACCCAGCGGCGAGCTGCGCTGGAACCACGGGCTGTTCAATTTCTCGACCAGCGCCTTCCGACGGGAAGTGACCACGTCGGCCCGGGGTCGGATCATCACCAAGGATTTCCAGACCTCGCTGAAGACGATCGACCAGAGTTACCCCGTGGTGGAACTGCGTTACGACCAGCAGCACACCTATTCCCCGCAGCTGGAGGATGACTGGGACATCAAGAACAGCCGGATCCAGGCGAATGCCGACTACCGGCCCGGGAAGCACGACTTCAACTACAGCTTCAGCCACATCCGCAGCCAGAACGTCATTTCCAGCGTGGCATCCCATGCCAACCGGCACCTGTTCCGCTGGTCGGGATCAGGGAGGGTCCTGGAGGGAGGGCGGCTCAATCTGTCCGGCCGCTATTCCTTCAATTACGCTTCCCAGACCAACGAGACCAATGACGGGGGACCGGTCCTGGAACTGGCACCGATCGCGGTGGGCCTTTACTCCCTGGATTTAGCGCCGGACCTGGGCCGGCTCGATCCCCGACCCAGCCTGGCGGACGGGAACAAGACCGATCCGGTGATCCCCCTGATCGATATCGGTGGTGGAGGCAACTGGCACAATCTGGGTGCGGATTTGGGTTTCATCCAGGCGGTGGCGGGAATCTACATCTACACCGACAGGCCCAGCGGCAGCCAACCCCGTTGGGATGTCTACGGCTCGGTGGACAACCTGACCTGGCAATTGCTGGGTACTCCTTCACAGTTTTTCAACCCGGCCCTGAACCGCTACGAACTGACTTTTCCGGCGGCGCCCTACCGTTACATCAAGGCGGTCAATTCGGGACTGAATGAAATCGCCCTGGCTCTGGTCACGGAAATCGAAGTGTTGCGCGAGTTGCCGCCCGAGACCGACAAGACCAATTTCGCGAGTTCCTCGCATTCTCTGGACGGCAGGGCGGCCTACCGGATCAGCGACCGCTGGGAAACCGCGCTCGACGCCTCCCTGCAGGCGGACGAGAACATCGGCCGCCGGGGAGACCGGAACCGCTGGGCCCTGGGTGGGAGACTGCTTTTCGAACAGTCACCAAAACTTTCCCACCACCTGCGGTTGGACCTGGCGCGGCAGGGCGGCCAGACCCCCCAACCGATCCTGGTCGACAGCGGGCTTGGATATACCCTGATGTACGACCCCCTGAAGACCCTGCGGGGGTCTTTCTCCCTGAGCGATCGCCTGAGTCACCAGGACGGGGACAGAAGCCAGAACATCCTGAGCAGCGTGCTGGAGGGCAACGCATCGGTCCTGCCCGATCTGGACCTGTCCCTCGGGGGCGGTGTATCCTGGTTTGATGATTACATCATCCTGCGGGAATTCCGGACCTGGCATGTTCGCGGAGGTGTCGACGCAGCGATTTTCAGTTCCCTGGACCTGATTCTGGATTACAACTACCAGGAAACATTCGAGGAAGGGGTGATCGGCCCGAGGGTTCGTCGTTTCGCCGATCTCGGCCTCGAATGGAGGGTGACCCGGGATGTCTATGCGCGGGCGACCCTGCGCAGCACCAAACAGACCATCAGGGTTTTGACCCAGGATTATCTGCTGAGCTGGAATATTCTGCCCAGCATCCGGGTTTCAGCCCAGTTGTATGAAATCCTGGAGGATGACAGCACCACGTCCCTGCGCAAGAGCGCTATCCTGAATTGGACTCTCGGAGTTCGCAGCACTTTGTATTTTCGGTTGGCGGAAGTGGATTTCTCCGGGACCGGAGGAGCCAGGACCGTATCTTTTCAACAGGGGTTCAGATGGAGTTTCTAGACCCCGGAAATGGTTAGAGTCATGAGAGTTTTCCTTGCTGGTCTGCTGGCGGCGGCCTTGATCTTCCTCGCGGGTTGCGGGGGGATGGGCGCCACCAAATTCGTCCACCCGGATTTCGACTTCGCCTTCGTTGAAAAGATCGCGGTGGTTTATTTCGAAAACCTTTCGAACGACCAGGCCGCCGGTGCCAAGGCCACCCGGTATTTTACCACGGCCCTGCTGGCCACCGAAGCCTTCGAGGTGGTGGAGCCGGGAGAGGTGTCCCTCGCCCTGGAAAAATTCGGCCTCGTGTCCACTGCCCAGTTGACGCAGGAACAGGTGATGACCCTGGGCAGGGAACTGGGGGTTCAAGGTGTGTTTCTGGGATCCCTGAGTGAAGCGACCTCCATACGTTCCGGGGCCACCACCGTAAGTGTGGTGACCGTCGTGGTCCGTCTTCTGGAAACGGAAACCGGAGTCACGGTGTGGTCGGCGACCAATACCGAAGACAGCTCCAGTTTCTGGTCCTCCCTGTTCGGTACCGGACAGAAGTCTCCCAGTGAAGTCATGCGGCGTTGTATCGACGGGTGTCTCGACACCCTCATGGACTGACAGGTTGGAATGAACAACAGGTGTAAAATAGGTTTGATGGTCATCGGCCTGGCCTTGCTGGCCCGGGTTCCCGTCCACGGGCAGGGCGCGGCGGCCCCGGATTCCCTTTCCCGGACGAACGCTGTGGCAGCCCCTGATTCGCTGGCCCCTTTGTTTCTCGTCCTGCCGGTGGTCAATTACTCGGAAAAAGGCGAAGCCCACACCTTGCTGATGCCTCGATTATACGAAAACCTCGACCGGCTGGGCGTCACCTATCGTACCGCCGACGATATTCGGCCGCTGCTTCGTGAACACCGGATCCGCAGCCGGGGGTGGGCCGGCCTTGAAGGGGCCAGGATCCTCCGCCAGGAGACCCGTGCGCGATACCTGATCCTGGGGTCATGGGACGTTTTCCGGACCGAGATCAATCCGGAAATCGGTCTGTCCCTGCGGATTCTCGACCTGGAGAACATGACCCTGGTCAGCGCGGCCAGCGTTGGTCTGACCGGCGCCGATTTTACCCGGGCGCTGGGATTGGGGCGGATCACTTCCAGCGAGGAATTGGCGGATCTGGCCATGCAAAGGGCCATCGACGCCCTGCTGCCTCTGCCGGACTATAATGAACCTCGCCTGTCCTTCCGGGGTTGTTTCCAGGTGGCGCTGATTCCGTTCGACAACTATTCCAATACCCCCAACGCCGGGGATATCGTGACAAACATTGTCCTTTCCCGTCTTCTGTCACAGGGTTATTTTGTTGTGGAACCGGGATTTGTGCGGGAATTGGGCCTGACCCTGGAGGTGGTCAACCGGGGAGGGGTGGACTATGGAAGCGCCCGCTCCATCCTGGCCAGTTTCGGTGCCTGCCGGGTTGTCACCGGCTCGGTGGAAAAATTTGATACTGCCCGGGGGACGCCGATTCAAACAGTGCCGCGGGTAGCCCTGGGGATCAGGGTCATGTCGCCCGAGGACGGGAATCTCTACATGATGGAAGAGTTACAGGGTGAGGGTGATGACGGGGAAGGGATGTTCCAGAGCGGCAGAACCCATGCCCTCGTGACTCTGGTGAACAGTGTGTTGCAGGATTTTGTGGATAAATTGGTCGCTAACAATCGAGAGGACATCATACATGGAGAGCAGAGCCCCTGAATCGACCCCTGGCAAGAGGTCGTACGCCAAACCCGGCTTCGCCGTTCGCGCCGTCCTTCTTCTGGCCCTGGGCCTTTTGACCTGCGGATGGGCTCAACCGGCCATTTGCGCCCCGGCGTCCACCGACACTTTGGTCCTGGTCAACGGGGATCCCATTTTGGTCGGCGACCTGGACGAGATGATCATGGGAGCCCACAAGTCCTTTGATCTCCAAGCCGAGGGTTCCGGGATCGTGGACCGCCTGTTGACCAAACGCACCAACGATCTCCTCATCATTCAGGATGCCCTGGCCGCCGGCATGGACGAAGAAGCCGAACTGGTCGCCCTGGTGGAGGACCGCCGGCGATCCTACGCCATCCGCGCCTTTGTGAAAGGCAACCTGACCCTGCCGTCATCCCCGCCTCCGGATTCGGTGACGGCCTACTTCGAACGTTATTACTGGCAGATCCAGGTCCGGCGGATTTCGGTGCGCACCTGGCAGGAAGCCGCCGACCTCAGGCTCGCGGTCATGGGCGGCGCCGACATGGATTCCCTGGCGCGGGAGCTGTCGCTCGACACCAAGAAATCCAAAGGAGGTCTCTACAACCTCCTGTACTGGGCAGATCTGGAAAACAGGATCCGCGACCAGGTGGCCACTCTGGATCCAGGGGATTATTCCGGGATCTTTCCCTACAACGATGCCTTCTCCTTCGTGCGCGTGGAGCAGCGGATACCGGTGGATCATTCCGCGTTCCCCAGCTTCGAAAAGCAGATCACTCCGGATGTGCTTGCGCTTACCAACCAGCAGCTCTGGGACCGGTTCGTGGATGATCTGATCGCCTCGATGGAAATTGAAGAAAGCATGGCGGGGATGGCCGCCATCATCGCCGATTCCTCCAAGGTCCTGACGGGTGAGTTCCTCAAGAGGGACACGACGCCGGTCATTCAGCTGTCCGGAGGGCGAGCCGTAACGGTCGCCGAACTTCGCAAGGCGACTTCACACGAGGTCATGCAGAACGCCACCGCGCCTTTCGCCGAAAACCTGAACAAGGCCAGGCGCAAGACCACCTCGCAACTGGTGCTGGCCGAGGCCGCCTACGCCCAGGGTTATTTCGAGGACCCGCAAGTGGAGATGCTGGTGGCCAAGGATCTCGAGCAGGGTCTCATCGAAACCTACCTTGCCGATACGGTGGCTTCGCGAATCAAGTTCAAGCGTTCGGAATTCGAGGAGTTCTACCAGGAGAACCAGGAAAAATTCAGGGGTCCCGAGGAAGTGAGCCTCGACATCCTCATCCTGGACAACCAGGCCGATGCCGAAGACGCTTCCAGTCGTTTGGCCGCGGGAGCCGATTTTGGTTTTATCTTCGCCGAATACAATCCCGGGCAGGATGCGGCCCTCGGAAAATCCCGTTACATCAAGAAGGACCAGCTTTCGAAACCCTTCCGGGATCAGCTGGCCAACATGGAACCGGGGGACAGCAGCCAGGCCGTCGAAATGCCCATGGGGTGGATGGTCTTCAAACTGGCCGGCGTTCAACCCGGGACGCTTCCACCCATGGAAACGGTGGAAATGGAAATACGCAAGGTCATATATCAGAGGAAGTTCAACGCCTTGCTTGATGAACACCTGGAGCTACTCAAAGAGCATTCCGACATCCGGAGGTTCGAGAAGAAAATCGAAGCCTACATCCTTTCGGGTGAGGCAGGGGATTGATCATGAAACGTATCCTGTTGGCAGCCTCACTCGCCGGTCTTCTGGTTCTGGCTTCTTTACCGGCGGATGCCCAGATAAAAAAAGGGAAACGGTTCTCCAAAAAAGGGGAATGCACAGAGTGCCACGACAAGGGCGAATTTTCCGGATCCGAGCAGCACCGACCCTTTGCCGGGGACGAGTGTCTCGGGTGCCACAAGGCCCATGGTCTGGTGGGGGCCCTGCGGTTGAAGGAAACCGGCAAGGCGCTCTGTCTGGATTGCCACCAGCAGGAGGACCTCGGCCTGGAGCGTCCCATCCTGCATGGTCCGGTCGCCGACGGAAAATGCCGGGACTGCCATGACCCTCACGCCTCGGACCACGGGAACCTCCTGCCCGCCGCCACCGTGGATTTCTGCTTTACCTGCCATGACGAGGCGGGATTCAATAAACAGAACGTGCACGAACCACTCAAGGACGGTTGTTTCTCCTGCCATGACGTTCACGGCAGCGAAAACGAGGGGCTGTTGATCAAGCCCAAGAGTGAATTATGCGCCTCGTGCCACGAAACCGGCAGCGACTCCTTCCGTGAGCTCCACGCGGGTTATCCGGTGGCCACCTCCGATTGCGGAGAATGCCACACCCCGCACTCCGGGGATCTTCCCAATCTGATGACATTATCCAGCCATGAGCCCATGTCGGACGGGGACTGCTCCACTTGTCACGCGGATCCCGGCGGGGCCGAACCCTTCGCCCTGACGAGTTCCAGCGCGGGAGAAATGTGTCTGGACTGTCATGACGAATCCGATGTGGCGCCCGCCGGAGTCCATGATCCGGTGGCCGATTTCGAGTGCCTGGACTGCCACTCTCCCCATGGGTCTTCGCGACCGGCCCTGCTCCGTTCGAGCAGTCTCCGGGTCTGCCTCGAGTGCCACGACGACGTGGGGGACCAGATGCTCAAGGCCTCCCAGCACGCTCCGGTCAAGGACGACTGCCTCCAGTGCCATCAGGCTCACGGGATGGTGGCCGACCACCTGCTGGCCGGTTCGGCCAGTGATCTGTGCATCGGCTGCCATGCCATGGAACCGGTCGAGGGCGAGGGAGCAGTGGTCCATGCTCCTTTCGAGGATAACGACTGTATGAGCTGCCACCTTCCGCATGGTTCGGATTTCCCGGGCCTGGCGGTCGACTCCCATCGTGAGATGTGTTCCGAGTGCCATGACGAGCCGGGTGAGTGGCTGGCTTTGCCGGTGGTTCACAAACCCGTGTTGAGGGGCGATTGCGTGTCCTGCCATGACCCCCACCAGTCGGGCCTGGCGGGTTTGTTGAAGGCGGGTCCCAACGAGATCTGCCGGGATTGTCATCCCGCGACCGCGGGCAAAATAGTCCACGTTCCTTATGAAGACGGAGAATGCAACACCTGCCATCTGCCGCATGGCTCCGGGGAAAAAGGCCTGTTGGTCGCCAACCAGGCCGAACTTTGCGCCGAATGCCATGATATCGATTTGAGCACGGAGGGGCCCGGCAGCCGGCACGCACCCTTTATCGGAGGAGAGTGCTCGGCGTGTCATCTGCCGCACACGGGTAATCTCGGCGGCCTGCTCGTCGAAGGCACGGGCCGGCTCTGTTATCTTTGCCACCAGGAATTGCGGGACCGGATGGAGTCCGGAGTCACGCACCCGCCTGCCGCGGACGGTGAATGTCTCGACTGCCATGATCCCCATCGCAGCGAGCAGGCCTCGCTGCTGGTCGGGGCGGTGCCGGGGGTCTGCCTCGACTGCCACGATGTCGAGGATGAGGATTTTCTGGCCAAACACCTGGGTCAGTCCGGAATCGGGCTGGACTGCCGCAAGTGCCATGATCCCCATGTCGCGGAAGGGGAACATTTGATGGCTCCTTTGAGACATGATCCATTTGATGCCAGGGCCTGTGACGCGTGTCATCCCGCGCCTGCCGGCACCGGAGGTGGTGACTGATGAAAACCATCATCTTTACAATCCTGATTTCTGTGGTTCTGGCGGCGGGTACCGGTCTGGCGGCCCGCGTGCCGGTCGATGAAAAAGCGGCTTGTCTGGAATGTCATCCCCAATTGGCGGACTCATTCAACGCCGGGCATGTTCACGAAGTCTTCAAGGAAGGCAAGTGTTCCAGCTGTCACAATCCCCATGCCACCAAGCATGCGGGATTGCTCAACAGTGAACAGGGCAACCTCTGCCTGGGCTGCCACGAGAGCATCGCACTCAAGACGGCGGAGGAAGTGAAACATCCGCCGGTGGCCACCGGAGGCTGTACTGTGTGCCACGACCCGCACGCGGCGGAATTTTCTGGTCTGAAGAAAAAGGAACTGCCCGGTCTGTGCGTGGACTGCCACCAGGAGGCGGCTTTCTGGCCCGATGCCGAGGTGGTCCACAAACCCGTTGCCAGGGGGCGATGCCTGACCTGTCATGATACCCACGGTTCGAACGACCGTGGCCTGCTGAGCAGGAGCGTGCCTGCGTTGTGCATCAAGTGCCACAAGAAGAACATCGCCATGAAGGAAGCGCACGGCGGACGCACCCTCACCGATACCGATTGCACCGCCTGCCACGATCCGCACGCTTCGAAGGTGAAAGGCCTGCTGCGAAACAACCAGCACAAACCCTTTGCCACGGGCAACTGCACCCAGTGTCATGGCGATCTCGATACGGGCGGATCCTTTGCCATCGCGGGGGGCAACCAGACCCTCTGCCTGAAGTGCCACCGCGGCGTGGAGTCGTTCAAGACGGTGACGAACAAGCACAATCTGGAGAGCGAGCGGTCCTGTGTGGCCTGCCACAATCCGCACGCGGCGAACGGTGAAAACCTGTTGCTCAGGTCGCAGGTGGACCTGTGCATGGGGTGCCATTTCAATGATGCCAAGGCGGGGAACAAGGACCGTTACCTTACCCACGGGGGGATGGATTGCGTGGAATGTCACCAGCCCCACGGGAACGATGATCCGCAGCTCCTGCTGGCCAGGGACGCTCAGCTTTGCGCCCGGTGCCACGAAGCGGCGCACAAGGTGAGCCACCCGATCGGTCCGGAGGTGATTGATCCCCGCACGGAGGAGCAGGTGACCTGCCTGAGCTGTCACAAGTTGCACGGCTCGGATTTCGAGAAGTATTTACCGTTGAACCCGGATATGGCCTTATGTATCCAATGCCACAAAAAGTGATGGTATGTTGAACTGCAGAAAATGGTATGGGCTGATGATCTTCCTGCTGTTCGCGGGGGGATCGTCACTGGAGGGGCTCGCCGGCGTGCACGACGGCGGTGTCGGCGCCTGCAACCAATGCCATGTCATGCACGCGGACGAAGCGGGTCTGATCGGGGATAATCCCCTTCTGAAGGGGAGCAATCCCAGCGACCTGTGCCTGGGGTGCCACGCCACGGCATACGGCGCCGTACTGGGAATGGACCCCCTGGCACCTCCGCCGGAAATGGGGGCTGGGAATTTTGTCTTCCTCCTGGAGGAAAACCTGAACGACGGTCCCGACGGGCTGATCAATCCCATAACCGGCGATGCGGCGGGCCACAATCTGAACGCCCCCGGTTATGGACTTTCCAGTGATCCCACCTATGTGACTTCGCCGGGCGGTTCCTATTCGGCCGCTCTGATGGCATGCACCAGCTGCCACGATCCCCACGGCAACGGGAACTACCGTTTTTTGCGGGGGCCGGCCAACCAGGAGGGCTCGGGAGGAACTTTTTCCTATCCCGCCCCTGATGCCCAGGGACTGAATGTCGTGGCGGGGGCGCCCGAAACCAACGCGAATCATGTGGCCTACCGGTCCGGCATGAGCATGTGGTGCGCCAATTGCCACCAGGACTACCTGACCTCGCGGCACAGTCTGGTGTCAGGTTTCCGCCATTCGACGGACACGGCCCTGAGGCGGGGCCATATCAATAAGTACAATGCCTACAACGGCATTTTGGATCCCACCGGAGGCAATCAGGCCACCGCCTATCTGGCGGCTGTTCCCTTCGAGGATTTATCGAACACCACCGATGCGACGACCGGCCCTTCGGGCTCCAGTCGGATTTTTTGCCTGACGTGCCACCGGGCCCATGCTTCTTCGGGGCCCTCGTCCGGCCGCTGGGATTTCAACGTGGAGACTCTGGGGGAAGACGGTCTGATGTCCGGCTCCTATCCCATACCCAACCCCTATACGCATCCAAGCCAGCCGCCTCTTTGCTTCAAGTGCCACAAGAACATACCCGGGCCAGTTATTGACCCGGTGGAATTACAGAACTGATGGGGGTCCGTGAATGAAGATCATCGTCCTTGGTGGCGGTCTGGTGGGCGGCCCCATGGCTCTGGATCTGGCCACCGATGACCAGTTCGAGGTGACGGTTTCCGACCGCGACGAACAGGTTCTGAACAACCTCGTGGCCAAGGCTGACATCACTCCACTGGTGGCCGACCTGGCGGACCCCGCCGCCGTTACAGCCTTGGTTTCCGGCTATGACTTCGTGGTCGATGCGGTGCCCGGGTTCATGGGTTTTCAAACCCTCAAGGCGATCATCGAGGCCGGCCGTAACGTTATCGACATCGCTTTTTTTCCCGAGGACCCCTTTGATCTGGATGCCCTGGCCAAGGAAAAAGGCGTCACCGCCATCATGGACTGCGGTGTTTTTCCGGGCATGGGAAGCGCCCTTATCGGACGGGTCGCCCGCAAGCTGGACCAGGTGGATTCGGTGCTGACCTATGTCGGAGGTCTGCCGGAAATCCGCCAATGGCCGTGGGAATACAAGGCCGTGTTTTCGCCGGTGGACGTCATCGAGGAATACACGCGGCCCGCCCGCTACGTGGAAAACGGAGTGCTGGTCACCAGACCTGCCCTGTCCGATCCCGAACTGATCGACTTCCATGAACTCGGCACCCTCGAAGCCTTCAACACCGACGGCCTGCGCACCCTGATGAAAACCATCGACGCGCCGAACATGAAGGAAAAGACCCTGCGGTATCCCGGTCACATTGAAAAAATGGCCGTCCTGAGGGAAAGCGGGTTTTTCTCGAATGAGAAAATCGAAGTCGGCGGACACATGGTTCGTCCCCTGGATGTGACCGCCCGGCTGCTGTTCCCCATGTGGAAACTGGAAGAAGGGGAAGGCGATATCACGGTTATGCAGATCCGGATCGAAGGCGTCAGGAACAACCAGCGCCTGCGTTATGTCTACGATCTCTGCGACCGGTTCGACCATGAAACCGGGGTGACCTCCATGGCCCGCACGACGGGCTACACCGCCACGGTGGCTCTGCGCATGGTGGCCGAGGGTTTGTACAGCCACCCGGGAATCTCTCCTCCGGAATACATGGGCCGCCAGTTCGGCTGCGTCGACTACCTGCTCAAGGGACTGGCCGCAAGGGGAATCCACTACCGGGAGCGTGTGGAAGTCCTGTCCTGAACGGTGCCGATAGTGTCCCCGGTCCCGCCGGATTCGTCCCCTTTTGGGCACGCCGAGCGGGGTGGGCGGCCTCCTCCCGAGGCCTGGATGGAACATTTTTCCCTTCCGCATGGCATTTTGGGGCTGATTGGGGGTAGAATCAGGGTGTTGGGGAAATGGCGTACCGGTGGCACAGGCTTTGCCTGTTGAAAGTGCCCCGGAATATTCCGGCCGAACCCCATCAGGGAAGACGGAGCACATGATCAGAATGGCGGACATCCACGGAAAAATCAGCAGGGACCGGCGGGTCGAAGTAGGCCTGACCGGTGGGATTACGGCTTGTCTGGCGGTTTTTGGGCTATTATTGACCCTCTCAGGCGCGGCGGACGCCGGCTTGGTGAAAACCCCGGACGGTTCCCCGGAAAATGACCCGCGCATGGCCTTTGGGCGGATTGCCCGGGCCTGGGAAGATGGTGACCAGCAGGCATTGGCTGAAATGGTGCACCAAACGGGCCTCAAGGTAACCGCCGGGGGCAATCCCGAACGGTCCACCCATTACAGCCCGAGCCAGGCTTTCTACTACTTCAAGAATGTGTTCCAGACCCACAGAACCATGGTCTTTTTCTTTGAAAAGACGCAGGATGCGTCCGGCGGTGACCGGGTTCACGGCATGGCGGTCTGGAAACGCCGCCGTCCCGATTCGGACCGGATCCAGGAATTGAAGCTGGTCTGTGTCCTGGCCAGGCAGGGCGATCGGTGGATGCTGGTGGAGATCAACACGATCAGGTAGGAGGCCGTTGATGACCTGGCTGCGGGCCCGGGTTTTGTTGCTCACGGGAGTTCTCTGTCTGGCGGGGCAGGGGACTCTGTTGCTTATGGCGGGCGCAGGCTCCGGCACGCCCCGGCTTCCTCTGCCCGCTGTTTTCGTGGCCTTGACCATCCTGCAGATTCTCGTCCTGTTGCGGGGGTGGCGCCGGACCGGATCCTCCTCCCGTTTCTCTGTCTCGGGTCTCATCTTCAAAGTTCTGGCCTTGGCCGCGGCCCTGGTCCTGATGGGGGTGGGTCTCGGCTTCCTGTCGGTTCGCGGTTCCAATTCCCTGCCATCCGCTTTCCAGCCCGACCCGGCAGGCGATTTGGCCGAGGCACGGGAAGCATTGGACGCCTTGATCCCCGCCCTGGACGGATTCGATTTTCAATTTCCCGATTTGTTCTCCGCACCCGGGGATACCGCCGGCTGGACCGTCGTGCAGGGAGGGGACCTGTTCCGGGTCATGCGGGAACTGCAGGTCCGATGGGATGACACCTTTTCCTTCAGTGAGTCCTATCCTTTGAACGCCGTTCTCTGGGATGAGACCTCACGGGCCGCCTGGACAACGGGAGCGGAGCCTTTGCCCGCCTGGGCTGATACCGTCCAGCGTGACCAAAACGGAGTTGGCCGCCGGAGCCTCGTCGAAAGCCGCGGCCGTTGGTTTTTACGGGAAGTGGGTGCAGTTACCGGTGGTTACGGGTTGGAAATCCAGATCGCCCTGGAACCCCTTGCCGCTTCGGAATACCACTCCGGGATTTCCCTTCAGGTTCTGGAACAGGATTCAACCCCATCCGGAAATGATTCCGTGCTCGTGGAAAGTCTCCCGGGCCGGGTCGTCCGGCTGACGGCCCTTGACGACGGTTTGTCAGGGGGAGCAGTCCGCTGGCGATCCCGCTTGCTGCTGTCAGGGCTCCTGGCCTGGTTCCTTCTCCTGGCGGCCGGAGCCCGCACCGTGGTCGGACCGATGGTTTTTCTGGCTGTTCTGTGGCTAGGCCGCGCCGTGCTGGCCGCTTCGGAATTACTGCGCTGGGTCACTCTTTCTTTTCCCGACCAGATTTTTCCCGCCCATCCAAGCTCCCTGTTCAGCCTGGTGGACCCGGCCTATTTTGCCACACCTTTTGCGTTCGGTTGGTTTGCGTCGGTGGCGGACGCCCTGCTGACTTCCCTGCTGGTGGCTGTCACCGCTTGGCGACTGCTGCAACTTTTGGGTGTTATCGAGGGCACGGCGTTTTCCCATCTGCGCAGCCCCTTGCGAAAGCAGGGCATCCTTCAGGGAGTCATTTTTGGTCTGGTGGTCGGATCGGTCCTGCTATGGCTGCGGTTCTTTGCCGGCCTTCTGGCCGAAAACGCCAATGCCCGCCTGATCGGAACGGGGGTGTCCCTGCCGTATTTGTCCTTCTGGGGATTGCAGATTTCCCTCATGCTCATGGCGTTCGGCCTGGCCGCCCTGGTGACCGGACTGTTGGCGCGGCCGTCCTGGCCCCGCCGGGAGGAACTCTCGGGGTGGATCACTTCCGCGCTGCTGGCGGGTGGAGCCGCCATGCTGGTCAACCTGGTTTTGGGCGAAGGCCCAAGGACCGGCCTGCTGATGGTGGCCGCGGTCGCGGTGATTCTCTGGGGACTGGCGCCGGCCCTTTTGGCGCGACCCCATTTTCTGCGCAGATTTGCCTGGCCCGCCATTCTACTGGTCACGGTTATCTGGAATTACGGATCCCTGCGCGCGGTCTACGATCAGGCTGAAAAATCCTGGCTGGAACGCAAGGGGGCGGTCATCACCCAGGCGGATCCGGAATGGACCAGGATCCTGTTGGGCAGTGTTCTGGAGGAAATGGCGGAACAGCAGGCCGAATCGGGAACGCCGACGGTCAACCGTTCCGATGTCTGGCGCGACGAAGCCGCCTGGGATCTGTGGAAGGACTCGGCCCTGAGGGATCTGGGTTATTCGTGCCTGGTGGAGATCGTTGACGAAGAGGCCGGGGAGGAGAGTCTGTACGCCCAGGGGTTTATGCGCGATTTCCAGTATGAGGTGGTGGCAAGATCCGCCTGGGTCGGGATCAACGGGCTTCCGGTGCAGAACAACTGGGACATGATTTTTCAAACCGAGCGCCGCATCTACGCCGGGGGCCAGGAAGAGGTGGTGGCCGCGGAGATCGCCCGCGCCCAGGGCCGGGGGTGGATCCGGGTGGAATTGCCGGTTCGTTCCTGGCGCATATCCACCCTGGTCAGCGAACTGTGGGGCAGTCACGACCTGAGAACCACCGGATACCGCCCGCGGGCGGAAGTGGATCGCCCCCTTCTTCTGCTCAGGGCCGATGATTCCGGCTGGCTGGAAGCTGATGCCGGGGGATTCCCGGGCCCGGAAGCCAACCCGTTCGTGGCGGATCTCCGGGACGGGCGCAAGGCCTTGGCTGAGATTCCCCGCGGGGGACGGTCCTGGCTTTGCCGTTGGAATCCCCTGCCGCAGGGTGCCGCGCGGGGTTCGGGCGAAGGTTTCCTGCTGGGCCTGCAAAGATCCGGTTTCCGGGAAGATCTCCTCGACCTGTCCCGGTTGATGCTCCTGAACCTGGTCCTTCTGTTCACCCTTTTCGCCTCCATCCAACTTTACCGGTGGGTACGCGGTGGCCGGTTAACCCAGGGGGAGACTCCCTGGCACCCTGGTTTCCAGGAGAGGTTCCTGGCCGGATACCTTCTGTTGGGGCTGGTGCTGTTGCTGGTGGTTGGTACATCGGTGGACAAGGTCGGCCATAACCGAATCCGGAACGAGGCCAGGGTCCAGACAAGGGCCGGACTTGCCCTGGCCGTGGAACAGTTGCGCAGCCTTCTGGTGGAGCAGGCCCGGTCGCTTGCCGGCAGCGAATACATTGCCGATCTTCTGGAAGGCCAGCTGTCCGGCACCAGGCCGGTGGGCCCGGTCGATATTCGTCAGGGCATGGTCTTTGGACCGGACGGGACGCTGCTTCTGGACGAAACCCTGAGCAACCTGGACGAAAGCCAGGCCAGGGACCTGTTGAACGCGGGGCGCGAAGCTCCCCTGGTGGTCATTCGGGATGAGGACGAATTGTTCGTCGGAACGGTGATCCCCCTTGATCTGGGAGAGTTCCTCACCGACCCGGCCGCCGCCGATGACCTGGGTCATTCGGGTAACGAGAGTCAGGGATTCTTTTTCTACCGCCAGGTACTGGACGCGGATCTATTGGGAGGGCTGGCTGATCTGGTCGATGGCCAGGCGATGTTGCGGTTCGATGGTTTGCCTGTTTTCGCCAGCCAACCGGGGGCGGTTTTTTCGGGAAAGGCACCCTTACTGGCGGAACCTGCGTCCATGGCCTCGTTGCTGGATCACCCCAGCGGCTCCGCGGTTTTCGCGGCGGCCGGCCGGCCTTTCGCGTTTACTGGTGCCCAGCCGTTGCCCGCCTTCGGCCGGGATGACCGGGACGAACTGCGGGCCCGGGGAATTCCCGCCATCCTGGCGCTAACTTTTCCGGATCGGGAGCGTGAGTACATCGGCCAGCGCCGCGGAACGGTTCTTTTTCTCACCGGCCTGGCCAACCTGATCCTTCTGACCGCCCTGGTTCTGGCCCTGCTCATGTCCTGGAATATCTTCCGCCCCCTGCGGCTATTGCTGACGGCGACCCGATCGCTGGCCCAGGGCGATTTCGAAGCTCCGCTGCCGGATCCGGGTTCCGATGAAATCGGTCGATTGGCCGGGGCGTTCAGCATCATGCGGGATGACCTGCAAACGGCCCGGGACGAGCTGGCTGCCCGGGAAAGGTTCCTCGCCACGGTCCTGGATCGTGTTACCGTCGGGGTGGCTGTTCTGGATCGCGATGGTAAAATCGTGACCCTGAACCCGGCGGGCCGGCAAATTCTGGACGGTTTTTTGGCCGAAACAAAAACCGAAACCGGAGACATAGAGGGTGTTGCCTGGCTGCTGGCCGGATTCCGGAAACTGGCCGCGGGAGCGGATCGGGTGAGTGGCGAACTGGCCGGCGATGACGGCCGCCGCACCCTGCGCGGAGCCATGGCTCCTTTGGACCTGCCCGGCGGACGCACCGACACCATGCTTGTCTTCGAGGACATCACCGAATTTCTCGATACCAAAAAAATGGCCATCAACGCGGAGCTCGCCCGGCAGGTGGCGCATGAAATCAAGAATCCCCTGACGCCTATCCAACTCTCGGTCCAATTGCTGGGGCAAGCCTGGCAGGACCAACATCCCAACCTGGACCGGATCGTCAATGAAACCGTGAGCAGGGTGCTGAGTCAGGTCACTTTGCTGCGGAGTATCGCCGGTGAATTCAGCCTGTTGGGCCGCCCGGGAGAACTGGAAACCGAGGTCGTTGACCTGGAATCCCTGGTCATGGATGTCCTGGCGGCTTACGGAGCCGGCGTGGGGGCGATGGCGGCTGACAAGGAGGTGGCCGCGGCGGCCGGAATTTCGGTTCCCGAAGTGGAATTGGGGCCCGGTCCGGTGCCCGCGGTCCTGGCCCACCGCGAATCCCTCCAGAAGATTCTGGGCAACCTCATGCAGAATTCCCTGGATGCCGCCCGCGAGGGACACCGGTTGTCCCTCGGAATAACCTGGCGCCCGGAAACCGATCACCTGACCCTCATCTGGGCCGATAACGGAGCCGGTTTGCCGGCCGAGGTGGCCGATCGCCTGTTCGACCCGTATTTTTCCACCAAGAGCAAAGGCACTGGTCTTGGCCTGGCTATCTGCCGGAATCTGGCCGATCGCATGGGTGGTACCATCAGGCTGTTCAATCGCGGTGACGGGCCCGGAGCCATTGCCGAACTTTCTTTACCCCTCAGTGGCGGGGACCGCTCACAGGAAAGGGATCCCGAACATCCATGATCCTTCAGGCTGATTTGAAAAAGGCTTTCGGTCTTGTTGTGGCCGTTTTGGTGATCACTTCGGTGATTCCGGTGGCCGCCGTGGGCCGTGAGGCCAGGGTGCCCGAAGTACGCATCGCCAGATTGCACTATGACGGCGGCGGCGATTGGTACTGCGATCCGAGCAGCCTGCCCAACTGGCTGGCCCTGTTCCGGTCCCGGACTGGAATTCCGACGGCGGAAACGGAGGTCGTCGTCACCCTCGACAGCGAAGACCTTTACAGTTTTCCGTTCCTGTACGTGTCCGGCCACGGCCGCATCGCCCTGGAAGCGAAGGACCTTGTGGAACTGCGGCGCTATCTGGATAACGGGGGGTTCCTGTACGCGGACGACAATTACGGCCTGGATCCGTCCTTCCGCGCGATGGTGGCGAAGTTGTACCCCGAAAACGAGTTGGAACCGATTTCAAGCAACCATCCCATTTATCATTCGTTCTATGATTTACCGGGACTGCCGAAAATCCACCAGCATGATGGGGAACCCGCGCTCGGTTACGGCGTTTTCAGGAACGGGCGGCTGGTCCTTTTCTATTCCTATTCTTCGGATATAGGGGACGGGTTGGAAGATGCGGACGTGCATGGAGATCCGGCTGAAGTCCGCGAAGCGGCCGCCAAGATGGCCGTCAACATTTTGATGTACGCAATGATCCATCCCTAGCCTTCGACCCGGAATTGAGCATCATGGCAACCGCGCAGCCGAAATCCAACTTCCAGACCCGACTCGGGAGCCTCCTGGTCAGCACCAGGTTGCGCGCCCTGCGGTATGGACTGTTGCGGGCGGTGACCGCCGCCGGCGCGGCCGTGTTGTCGGCGGCGTGGGCGGTGGGTGCGGAAACAGGCCCGCGGGGATTTATCGCCTGGGGTTTATCGCTTTCGTTGTCCCTGTTGTTGATCCTGATCGTGAGGGATTTCCTCATACTGCCCCTGCGGCCCTGGCGCAGGAAACGGGATCTCGTCCGGGTAGTGGAACAGCAGGGGGATTTCGCCAACGTCCTGGTGTCGGCCGAAGAGGCGGGGCGTCTTCCCGAGCGGTGGGAAGGGGGCCACCCGGTTCGGGCTGAATTGCGGCGTCGGCTGCTGGTGCGGGCCGAAGGAATCCTGGCCACCCTCCAGCCCGATCAGGTGCTTGTTCAACCGTTCATCAGACCCTGGAGTCTGGGCCTGGTGGCCGTGTCGTGCCTGGTAGTCCTGGTGTTCGTCACCAGCGCCGGTGATCTCAGCCGGGGTCTGGGACGGTTGGTCAAACCCTGGCCGGAAAAGATCATTGTCCCGGTGGGCGGGCTCTACGGACTGTCGGGAAATGATTTTGTGATCGCCGGGCGGGACATCGAACTGGCAGCCATGGATTTCGCCGGGGGAAAGGATTCCGCAATTTGCGAGATCCGCACCGGCAGTGGATTGTGGCGAAGCATGGACACCAGTGGCGAACGGGTCCTGGCCGCGGCCCCCGGACTTCCCGCGCCCTACCGAAAATGGACTTCCCTCATTACCGAAGTCCGGGAGGACTTCTCCTGGCGATTTGTTCGCGGTGCGATGGTCACCGCGGAAGGTCACGTAAAAGTTCGGCACCATCCCCTGGTGACGGGGCTTTCCGCCCGGGTGACACCGCCCGCCTACACGCGGTTGCAGGCGCGCGACATGGCCCGGCTTCCCACCTGGTTCGAAGTCCCCGCCGGAAGTACCGTCCACCTGGTGGGCACGGTGAATCATCCCCTCGACCGAGCCTGGCTGGCGGTGGACTCCGGCGATACGCTGGATCTGGTGGTGGATTCCCTGACGATTTTCGGCACCCTGCTCATCGCCGAATCAACCACGTTCTCGGTGAACCTGGAGGATGGTTTCGGGCTGCGCAATTTTTCACCCTTGCGGTACGAGGTGGCCGCGGCCGAGGACGCGGTTCCGGCGGTGCGCCTGGAACGTCTGGATGACGATGGGATTTTACCCATCTCCGGGGAGCTGACCCTCGAACTGGAGGCCGCGGACGATTTCGGCCTGGCCGGTCTGGACCTGTTGGTTCGCGCCGAAGCCAAACTGGGGTCAGCCTCTTCGCAGGGCGGCAACTCAGGTTCCGACGGTTGGAGCAGGGGCCGGTTCTGGCCTGGCGCACAGTCGGGTTGGGTCACGGTAAAAACGGATGCGGGACCCTTGCGGGTTCGCGGGCGCGACCGCGCCGGCAGCCAATCCGAATTGCGCGTCCGGCTCCAGCTGGATATCCAGGCGGGGGATATGGACCTCGTTTCAGGCGATGCTCTCGAACTGGCGGTGGAGGCTGTGGACAACAAGCTGCCCGGGCCGCCTGGCCGCTCCCGTTCGCGGGTGGTCCGTCTGGTGCTTCCCTCGGTCTCCGACGTGTTGACAGCCCAGGCGGACGCCAGCCGTGAGCGCAGGAGTGAGCTGGAGGAGATGCGGCGCCGCAGCAGTGAACTCGACACCGATCTCGATCGTCTGACCCGGGAGCTGATGAAAAATCCCCTGCCGGATTGGGCTCGGCAGCAGGAAATGGAAGCGGCGATCGAGCGGCAGAAAACCCTTCAGGAAGAATTGGCCCGGGTGGCCCGGGAACTTCAGGAAGAACTGGATCATCTGGCCGGCAGTCAGCTGACCTCGGAAACCCAGCAGCAAAAAGCCGATGAGGTTTCGGAGCTGCTTTCCCAGTCGGGAAGCGATCGGTTGAATGATCTGTTGGAGAAGATGGACGAGGCCTCGGGGCAGGTTTCCCCGGACGAAGTGGCGCGGGCCATGCAGGAGGTTTCCCGAAACCAGAAGGATATGGCCCGCAAACTGGACGCGGCCCTGGCCATGCTCAAACGCATGGCCGAGGAACAGGAGTTGGAGGGATTGACCTCCCTGCTGGAAAAGATGATCCAGAAACAGCAGGAACTCGCGGATCTCAGCCGTCAGTTGGAACAGGAGAACGCCGCCGCGGAGCAGAAAAGCGGCGAAGACGGGGAGAATACCGAGGACCAGGACGGGGACAGCGGTCTGGAGGGGGAGGAAGGCCAGGAAGGTCAGGAAGGCCAGGAAAGCCAGGAAAGCCAGGAAGGCGAACAGGGCGAGACTGGTGAACAGTCCCCGGAAGAAACCCCTTCGGCTGAAGAACTGGCCCGCCGTCAGGAAGCTCTGGCCAAGGAACTGGAGCAACTGAAGGAGAAGCTGGAACAGGCCTTGGAGGAGTTGCGCGAACAGAACGCCGAAAGTCCGGATTCGTCCCAGGAAAACAAGATGGAAACCGCTCTCCAGGAAGCTCTCGAAAAACTGGAAGAGCAGCAGAGCGAAAGCAAGATGAGCGAGGCCTCCGAGCAACTGATGGAGATGGACCCCGGCAAGGCGGCCGAAATGCAGGAGCAGGCCCTGCGTGATCTGGGCGCGTTGTATCACGTCATGGTCCAGTCCCAGGAAGCCATGCAGATGGCCATGAAGATGGAACAGGTCTCCTCGCTGCGGGGATTGGCCGCGGACCTGCTGGCCCTGTCGTCGCGGCAGGAGGAAATCGCAGCCCTGATTCCCCCCGACATGAAGGACCTGCGTTCACTTAATCTCACCCGGTCGCAGCACCGGGTGCAGAAGGCGGCTGTGGGTGTGCGGAATAATCTGTCCCAGCTTATGGATGAAGCTCCGAACCGCATCATGAAACTGCTCAAGAAACTGGATAATTTGATCGAGGAGATGGGACGTAGCCTGCGGGCCATGGAGGACAACCGTTCCCAGATCGCCCGGCGCCACGCCCGCGAAAGTCTGGCGGCCACGAACCGTCTGGTGATCAGCCTGCTGACCGAAGCCCAGATGTCCGGCGGCGGCAGCGGTTCCAGCGGAAGCCCCATGCCCTCGATGAGCGACCAACTCAAGCAGATGGCCAAGGAACAGGCGGGGCTGAACGGAACCACCGAAGAATTACGGCGCATGCTCGCCGATCGCGGCATGAGCCAGCAGTTGCGGTCCGAAATGAAACGGCTGGGCGAAGACCAGGCGGGTCTGGCCGGACGCATGGGCGAGTTGGCTGAAGAGGAGAGGCAGGCCGACCGGCCTGAGGGGGAAAGGGTGCTGGGGGATCTCGGGCAACTGGGCAGGGATATGGAATCACTCAGCCAGGATCTGGACGACGGCCTGGTCAGTGAAGAAACCCTCCAAAGGCAGGAACGGATCCTGAGCCGCATGCTGGATGCCCGGAATTCGGTGCGCCGGCGTGATTACACCACCCGGCGGGAGAGCCGGACGGCGACCCGTGTATTCGATCAGCAGGATGGCAACGAAGGCGGCGACGGGGAGTCGGGCGAACAGCCCTTCCGGCTGCGCTATCAGCCCCTGGAAAAAGCACCCCTGGAGTACCGCGACCTGGTCCGGCGATATTTTACAGCGCTGGATTCCCTGCGGCGTCTGGAGGACGCACCGCTTCAGGGCCCGCGTGTTCCCAATGGGGAGGACACGCCGTGAGGTATCTGCCGACCCTGTTGTATCTCGTGGTTCTCGTGGCCTGTTCGGCCGGGATTGCCGCCGCGCAATCACCCAACGATCCCCCGGGGCGTTCCCAACAACTGGAACCCGGGGACAAACTGGAGATACCACGGGACCTGAAACGGGCACCGGCGCCCATGAATCACCAGTCCATGCTCGATCTGCGCCGCCGGCTTATCGAACTGGACCGGCTCCTGGTGTTGGGCAGCATCAGCAGGGCGGAATCGTTGATCAAGGATCTGGAGCAGCACAGTGCATTGAGACGGGAACTGGTGACCCGCAAAATCAGACTGGCCCAGCTTAAGGAAGACCATCTTGAAGCCATCCGGCTTTGCCGCGGGGCGTTGGCCGGGCAGGTCCGTAATCCCGGCTTGTGGCGGGCCCTGGCGGAATCCCAGTTGGCGGTTGGTCAGCCGGACAGCGCCATGCAATCCATCGGCAGTTTCATTTCCACCAATCCCAATGGACGCAGCGCGACCATGGTGGGGGTGGACCTGTTGCAGAAAGCCGACCGGCAGGGCCTGGCGGTGACACTCATCGATTCGATGCGCATCATTCTGGTGGAACCGCGGCTTTTGGGCCGGCAACGGGCCGTCAGCCTGCTGCTGTTGGACAGGCAGACCGAAGCAGCTGATGAAGTGGCCGCCGAACTGCGGTCCAATCCTTTTAATATTTCCCTGTTGAGGATCGAACTCCTGGAAGGTCCGTACAATGCGACCCTGCACGGGGAGTTTCTGGCCAGGTTGAAGGACCGTTCCCGGGAACCGGGAGCGCAGGGCGCCGAAACGTTGCTGGTGGCCAACCTTTTGGTGGCGGCAGGGGAAGCGGACGAGGCGCTTGCCCTGGTCGATCCCCTGTTTGTCGGCCGGGGGTCGATAGTGTCACTGCTTCAAAACACCATCCTGCTGGTCAGGGAACTTGAGTTGATGGAGGGCACTGACCAGATCCAGCCATCGGTGGATTATCTCCTGGCTGTTCTGGAAAAATTGGCGGGTCCCGTCAACCGGGACCTTGTCCTGAGGCAGCGGGCGGCCGACCAGTTGGCCCAGGTCTGTGAAATAGCCCTGGGCGCCGGTGTCCTGGGGCCCGACCCACGTCAGGCGGCTGATAGATTCGGCGAGTTGCTTGCTCTGGTGCGCGACGTACATCCCACCAGCGAATACCTGTACTCTTCGCAGATCAGACTGGCTGCCTATACGCGCGACGTTCTGCTTGAACCGGAGGTGGCGGCCCGCCGGCTGGAACGCCTGCTGTTGAACCTGAACCTGCCGACTCAAGGGGTGGCGCTGGTGCGTCTGACCCTGGGGGAATGCTATCTGGCGGCCGGCGATACTTCCCGTGGCCGGATCGTATTGGACAGCCTTGGCCGCGACCCCCAGTTCCGGCAGGCCGCGGGGCACGCCCACTATCATCTGGCCAGGCTTGATCTGGCCCAGGGGCATTTCAGCACAGCGCGTGATCGTTTTGCCGTGGTGGCGATGGACAATCCTGGCGCTCCTTATGCCAATAATTCGCTGGATCTGGGCCTGGCCATCGCCGAGGAAATGGACAACCCCAGCGGCGGTCCGACCATCCTGGCCCTCTATTCCAAAAGCGTCTATTTCGATCTGACGGCCAAGCCGGCCCAACGGACTGCTGCCTTGGAGGAGTTCCTTGCCGAGGCTACTTTGCTGTTGGATCTGGAAGAACCGCAACATCTGCTGGAGCGGGTCCGGTTCGAACTGGCGAACCTGTATCGCGACACCGGCCGCACCAGCGAAGCCCTGGCCCAACTGGACCAGGTGATCGCCGACCATCCCGACGGGCGGTATCCCGCGCGGGCCCTGGAGATGCGGGGGAGCATCCTGCAGGCGGCCGGGCGGTCTGAAGAAGCGCGCCGGGCATTGGAACGCCTTTTGGCCCAGTATCCCGAGTATCTTTTCATCGATGACGTCCGTGACGAACTGAGGGCTTTGCCATGACCCGTTTCCTGTTCCTGTTTTTTGCCGCGGTTACATTTTTCTCCTCGGGCGGCGCGTTGGCCGAGCGGTATCTGCTGGTGCCGATGGATCTGACCCAGGCCAACCACCTGCGGGCCTATGGGGTGGCCTTTCACAGCCTGCAGGCTGAAGAAAAAGTGAACTGGATGCTGAACTATCGCGGGGGCAGTTTCCTGATCAGGGACAACAATCGCGTACGTTTGGACGCGCGTCTTTTGGGAGTCACTTTCGAAGAGATCGGCGAGACCGAGGTGGCCCGGATCAGGGCGATCGTGGCCCAGGAAAACATGGACGAGGTCCTGCTGGAAAAACCGCCCCGCATCGCGGTCTACAGCCCGCCCCACAAACAGCCGTGGGACGATGCGGTCACCCTGGCGCTGACCTACGCCGAAGTGCCCTATGACATCATTTATGACGTGGATGTTCTGTCGGGCAACCTGAACGATTATGACTGGCTGCATCTGCATCACGAGGATTTTACGGGCCAGTACGGCAAGTTCTACGTCAACTTCGGGCTGGAGCCCTGGTATCTGGAACAGAAACATTTTCACGAGGAACTGGCCCGCGAACTTGGTTACGAAAACGTGTGGCAGTTGAAACACGCGGTGGCTTCGACGATCCAAAAATATGTTGAAGGCGGCGGGTTCCTGTTTGCCATGTGCTCGGCGACCGACACCATCGACATCGCGCTGGCCTGGCTGCACACCGACATCGTGCCCGCGCCCTTCGACAACACACCCTATGATCCGACCTACAAGACCCAGGCGGACTTCGATCAGACTTTCGCGTTTCAGAACTTCAAATTGATGACCAACCCGATGGTCTATGAGTTCTCGGACATTGACACCAGCAACTACGCCATGATGCGCGGCGCGATGGCCGACTATTTCACGCTGTTCGCGTTTGCGGCCAAGTACGATCCGGTACCGGCCATGCTCACGCAGAATCATGTCAACGTGATCAACGGGTTCCTGGGGCAGACCACGGGGTATGGACGGAAGCATTTGAAGAGGTCGGTGACGGTGCTTGGCGCGGTCGAGGGGACTGATGAAGTCAAGTACATCCATGGGAAACGGGGGATGGGGACCTGGACTTTTCTTGGCGGGCATGATCCGGAGGATTATCAGCACAGGGTGGGGGATCCGCCTACGGATCTGGATCTTTACCCGACCTCGCCCGGGTATCGGTTGATATTGAATAATATTTTGTTTCCGGCGGCGCGGAAGAAGCCTCAGAAGACATGATCATTGGTTGAATGTCCGAGTTGGCATTTCAGCTTGCCCCTTCGGTCGATGGCCGCTTCGGTGACTGCACTTGTCCACCTAATGAAACGATTTTCTGATCCTGGTGGTAAGCAATACCAGCAGGGCCGTGAAGGGGAGTAATGTCATGCCCCAAAACACTGTTCGGTAGCCGCGTTGGTTCTCTGCGTTGAAGCGGAATCCCATTCCCGTCATGACGCCGGCATATCTCAGGTTGAGTAGAACGGGAGATTTTCGTGCACCGTCATGGACCGTCAGGGTCGCGCCGTTGTAGACCACCACGACACGACGCAATTCGATTTTCGCGAAAAAACCTGGCACGGTCAAGGCCGGGTCGCTGCCGTTGAGACCCGTCATCGGGGTGCGCAACCGGAACACAAGATCGGGCCCCTCCTGTCCCAGGGTGAAGTTGCGGTGAAGAGGATCCGCTGACAGGGATACAATGCGTCCGGGCCCCGTCTGCGCCGTGTCCCCGGTCTGGACCACGGCACTGAGGGTGAATCTTCCCGCTTGCTTCAGGGCTTGGGTTTGTCGGGCAAACGGGAGGCTTTCCGAACCGGTGGGCGGGAGCGAATCCAGGGACCACAAGAGGTCCTGCCCGAAATCAGCAACATGGGCTTCCCCGTTCAGAAGCCGATCGATCTTTTTGTCAGGCAGGACCGATCCCCACAACCCCGCCTCGTCAAGGCTACCCAGCCAGGGTCTGTCTCCGGTGCCTTCATTCCCAAGGTTCAAGTGATAGCCGGGATCCCAATTGGCGAAGGAAGACCGGTCATTCGCGAACTGAAAAACAGCCCACGACACCCCCAGGTGGAGAACCAGCAGCCCCGCCAAAACCCGCAGGGTCAACAGTCGCCAGACGCGGTCCCCGGAGGAACTCAACCAGGATCGCACCCGGCGGCCATGGGTTGTCTCCAGCCGGATTCCCGCCCCGACACCCAGAAGGTTGGCTAGAATGTCGGGCAGACCGGGGTTGCGCGAGGGCAACCCCAGTTGGGTAAACTCCACCATCGCCGAAAAGACCAGTCCGAGCACCAGGATTAAAAATGTCCGGCTGCGGGAAGGACGACTTCCCGAGAGGATTCCGGAAACAAAAAAACTCCAGGGAATGAACAGAAGGATGTTAGCCAGGAAATCGCCGGGATGCCCGATGGGGCTGATGTCGAACCGGGCCACGTACTCCGGCCGCCAGGGTTCCCAAACCGGATCATAGGGGAACAGGGTTGCCGCGAGGATGAATGTGGTCCAGAAAAGAACGCCAATGGTGTTTCCATCGAGGGTCGAGCTATTACTTGAAATTTTTTTCCGGACCATTGCCGCTTCCCGTCAATCATGGTCAAAAACAGGCTGGCTAAAAATCGCC
>Ga0164313_10000104_pt1 | contig 53301 bp, 37 predicted proteins | sample GuaBasSedimGuay4_FD_113735 | JGI IMG/M metagenome (GOLD analysis project Ga0164313, IMG submission 113735) | Subseafloor sediment microbial communities from Guaymas Basin, Gulf of California, Mexico - Guay4, Core 4569-4, 0-3 cm | ecosystem: Environmental > Aquatic > Marine > Hydrothermal vents...
CCGAGCCTCCACCCCGCCTGCTCGGTAAGAACGACGCACGAGCCATGACCGCCGACCTCGTCGAGGAGCTGGGCGAGCACGCCTTCGGCGTCGGGGTCGAGGTGGGTCGTCGGCTCGTCAAGGATGCAGGGCCGGGGGCAACCCGCGAGCGCGACCGTCAGCGAGACCCTTTGGCGCTCCCCCGACGAGAGCTCCGTCACACGACGATCGAGGAACGGGTCCAGACCGAATGCCGAGACAACTCGATCGACAAAGGCGCCACCACCGTAAAGGCGGCGACTCGCGTCGATCTCCTGTCTCACGGTAGCGAGAAAGAGCTGCGACTCCGGACGATCGAGACAGGTGGCGATGAGGTGAGCCCGCTGCCCGGGATCGAGTTCACTCACGGCATCGCCGTCGATAAAGACCTCGCCCGAGATCGAGGCGGGGGTCAACCATGGAATCAGACCCGAGACCGAGTGCAGGAGGCTTGTCTTCCCGGCTCCCGATCGTCCGGTCAGCCCGACGACCTCACCCGGATCGACATGAAGATCGACATCGCGAAGCACAGACAGGGCGGCCCGGGGGTATCGGACCGTGAGGCCTTTCACCGCCAGGGTGGACTCGGAATGGTCGTTCGACAGCCGATGCACTCCCGCGACTGAGCCACGGTTGCCCTGTTTGTGTCAAGCCTAAACTGAGCGATTCTGCCGGATGAGATGTTCCAAGTCCTTGATGCTCTGGTGTTTGCAAAAAATTTAAGGATACTGGTGGTATATCGAGGCTTTTTGCAAACGCCCAGAGCGCAAGGAGTTGGTGCAGATCGCCTGAGAGAATCGCTCAATTTAGGCCAAGCTTAAATCGACTCCGTTGACGGTTGCCGATCGGGTCCTCTGCGGTCATGATGGTCGGGTACGACAAGAAACGCACCCGAAGGAGTTGCAATGAAATGCCCCCGCTGCCAAAGCAGATTCGAAACCCGATCGATCGGCGGTGTCGAAATCGACGAGTGTTCGGGCTGCCAGGGAATCTGGTTGGACGCGGACGAGCTCCGCCAGATCAAGGATGGTACCGACAAGGACCTCAACTGGATGGATTTCGATCTCTGGAAACATCCGGAGCGTTTCCGCGTCAACACCCAAGAGATGAAGTGTCCGACCTGCACCACCGCGCTCGTCGCCATCAACTACGACGACACGGAGGTCGAAGTCGATTTCTGCGCCCAGTGCCGGGGAGTCTGGCTCGACGCCGGCGAACTCGAGAAAATCATCGGACATCTCTCTGATGAACTCCTATCCAAGGACACATCGGCCTATGTGCGGGCCAGCCTCGAGGAGGCCAAGGAGCTGGTCACCGGTCCCGAGAGTTTCCTCTCCGAGTGGAAAGACCTCGCGACTGTCCTGCGGATGCTCCAGTATCGGCTGCTCAGCGAGAATCCCAGACTCGGCAGCGCCATTGCCGAGTTCCAGGCCAAGAGCCAGTTCTGAGGGCTTGGGGCTTGAGGCTTGGGGCTTGGGGCTTGAGGCACGCAACGTTTTGCGAGAATCGAGAGACCTTCGATAGCGATACCGATTGCGATTCCGGTAGCGATAGCGATGCTGCGATGCTGCGATGCTGCGATGCTGCGATGCTGCGATGAAATTCATAATTCATAATTCATAATTGAAATCCCCGCCTTGGAGGATCCATGAACGCCCCCCTCACCTACCACCACATCGGGATCCCGAACCACCATCGCGCGCGAGGGAGAGGTCTACGTCGAACAGTTCAAGATGTACGTTGTGGGATTCGACACCAACCCGTTCGGGATCGAGTGGCTGCGTTTCGATGCCGACTGCGTTCTGCCCGACCTCGTCCAAACCGTGCCTCACGTCGCCTTCGTGGTTGACGACCTCGCAGAAGCCCTCGAAGGCCACGAGATCCTCATCGAGCCCAACAGTCCGTCCGAGGGCGTCACAGTGGCATTCATAGTCGACAACGGTGCACCGGTGGAGTTTCTGCAGTTCGACAGGTAGCAGGTTTCAGGTTTCAGGTTTCAGGTTTCAGGTAGCAGGGCGCAAGCGGTAGGAGCGAGCTTCTGTGGATGACCTGTGACCTGAAACCTGTGACCTGAAACCTGTATCCCGGTTGCGGGAATTGACCATGGCCAATTCCCGCAACCGGGATATGTCAGAATACTGTCACGAAGGAAGGAGGGGCGGATTGCCCCGAGGAGGTTTTTGATGCGTCGTTTTGGTGTATTGCTTGTGATGACCGTCTTTCTTGCGATGATGGGACTCGCGACCGGAGCCTCGGCGGTGGAGTCGGCCTGCGAGGAATGTCACGCCAAGGTCACCCCTTGGCTGGTCAAAGATTTCAACCGAGGCGTCATGGCCGAGTCCATGGGCTGCGCCGACTGCCACGGTGAGGGCCACACCGGAATGGACGATGCGGACAACGCCGAGTTGCCCACCATCTCCACCTGCCAGGCCTGTCACGAAGACCAGGCAGTCCAATACCTCGCCGGGAAACACGCCAAGGGTCTACTCGCGCTCCAGGTCCTGCCGTTCTCGCATGGTCAGCCCGACGCCTTCATGGAAGGCCAGAAGGGCTGCGGTGGCTGCCACACTTTGGGCATCGTCACCCAGGAAGACCGCAAATCCGAAGCGCGTGAGTACTACAAGTACGGGATGGATTGCCAGAACTGCCACACCCGGCACTCGTTCTCGGTCGCCGAGGCGCGTGAGCCCGAAGCATGCCAAACCTGCCACCAGGGATTCGACCACCCGCAGTGGGAGATGTGGTCGACCTCCAAGCACGGCGTCGCCTATCTGCTCGATCGTGAGGCCCACCGTGGACCCACCTGCCAGGACTGCCACATGCCCGGGGGCGACCACCGGGTCCTCACGCCATGGGGTTTCCTCGGCGTCCGCCTGCCTGAAGAGGATGAAGAGTGGATGGGATACAGAGTGTCGGTGCTCAAAGGACTCGGCGTCCTCGATGCCGAAGGCCAGCCCACCGCGCTGCTAGAAGTCGTCAAGGCAGGTGACATGGCCCGCCTCGACGCCGAAACCTTCGCCACCGAACGCAAGCGGATCACCGACACCTGCGGCAAGTGCCACTCGAAGGGGTTCTGGGAAGCCAACATCAAGAACGCCGATCAGATGCTCAAGGAGGCCGACAAGCTGTTTGCCGAGGCCATCGAGATCGTCGCCGGTTTGCGACGCGACGGATACATCGAGGTCTCGGAGGGCGAAGGCGTCTACCCGCAACTCCTCGCGTTCTACGAGGTCGAGACCGAGGCCGAGCAAGTCCTTTACGACATGTTCATGGATCATCGGATGAAGACCTTCCAGGGGGCGTTCCACATCAATCCGGACTACACCACCTGGTACGGCTACGCCAAGATGAAGCAGGATCTTGCCAAGATCCGCGAGATCGCGAGCAAGATGAGGGCGGAAAAAAGCTGAGCTCGCGCACCAAACCGATCGACGACGGGCTCCCGGCTTCGGTCGGGAGCCCTTTTTTCAATTATGAATTATGAGTTATGAATTATGAATTACGCTGCACCGGACCTACCTTTGCGATGATTGTCCGATGCGATGAAATTCATAATTCATAACTCATAATTCATAATTTCCTCCTACTCGCGTTGACGTCGGCAGCCGCTTCGTGGTTACCTCTTCGCGTTCAATTGGAGTAACCCATGCTCGACCTTTTTCTCGATCCCGCCTTCTGGCTAGCCCTCTTCTCGGTGACCCTGGTGCAGATTGCGCTCGGCGCCGACAATTTGATCATCATCACGATCCTCGCCAACAAGCTGCCCCTGGACCAGCAGAAGAGGGCGGTGCGGTGGGGTCTGATCCTGGCCATGGTCTTCCGGATCATCCTGCTCGCGTTGGTGAGCTGGGTGCTGCGTTTCGCCGATCAGCCGTTCTTCGACTTCGATGTGACGTTGCTTGGCATCCGCGTTGACGGCGCCTTTAGCGGCAAGGCGTTGTTGCTCGTCGCCGGCGGGCTCTTCCTGATCTGGTCCGGGGTCAAGGAACTCAGGCTCAAGATCAAGGGGGTCGAGCACGAAGTCCAACAGGTATCGAGCTTCGGCCAGGTGCTCTTCACCATCGTCAGCCTCAACCTGCTCTTCTCGGTGGACTCGATTCTCACCGTCGTCGGGATGACCGATATTTTTCTGGTGATGATGGGATCGGTGGTGATCTCTGTGGCTCTGGTGCTCATCTACGACGGCCCCATCGCCACGTTTATGAGGGAGAACCCGGACTTCGAGATCCTCGGCCTCTTCGTGCTGCTGCTCATCGGGTTCGTGCTCTTCCTCGAGGGTGGCCACGTCGCCCATCTGACGGTCAACGGCGGCGAGTTCCCTTATATCCCGCAGTGGATCACGATCTTCATCCTCTTGCTGATGTTCTCGGTCGACCTCTATCAGAACTGGCTGGAGCGCAAGCACGAAAAGGCACCGGTAGAGCTTCGACGGCGGAAGAAATAGCGGTGCAGGCTGATGAACGAAGACTTTGATTCGGCAGCACCGGTTGGCGCGTCGATGGACACTGCCCGCCATCTCCTGAGTGAACGGTTCGGACACGGTGATTTCCTACTCGGGCAGGATAGTGTGATCGAGCATCTATTGGCCGGACGCTCGGCAGCGGCGGTTTTCCCGACCGGTGCGGGCAAGTCCCTGTGCTACCAGCTGCCGGCGCTGTTGCTGCCTGGGCTGACCCTGGTGGTTTCGCCGCTGATCGCTTTGATGAAGGACCAGATCGACCAGCTCAAGGCGCGGGGAATCGAGGCCGAGCGTCTGGACTCGACCCTGACTCTCGAACAGTACCGGGAGATCATGGGCGCAACCCGCAGCGGTAAGTTGAAGCTTCTCTATGCCGCCCCCGAGCGTTTCAACAACGAACGCTTCCGGGATGCCATCGAGAAAACCAGGGTGTCCCTCTTCGCCGTCGACGAGGCCCACTGCATCTCGGAATGGGGCCACAACTTCCGGCCCGACTACCTGAAGCTCGCCGCCTTCGGCAAGCTGTGTGGGGCCGAACGGGTTCTGGCGCTTACCGCGACCGCGACCCCCAAGGTGCTCGACGACGTGTGTCGGGGTTTTGACATCGAGTCGGACTGCGCCATTCGGACCGGTTTCTACCGGCCCAACCTCGAGTTGTTGTTCACGCCGGTGGCAGCGTCCGATCGCGATCAGGTCTTGCTCGATCGGCTGAGGTCGCGTCCAACCGGGCCGACCATCGTCTACGTGACCCTGCAGCGCACCGCCGAGAGGGTGGCGGCCTTCCTGGCCGGGCACGCTTTACCCGCACGGCCGTACCACGCGGGCATGAAGGACGAGGATCGCACGGCCACCCAGGATTGGTTTCTCGGATCGAGCGATGGCGTCGTGGTGGCGACCATCGCCTTCGGCATGGGCGTGGACAAACCCGATATCCGTTACGTCTACCACTACAACCTGGCCAAGAGCCTGGAGAACCTTTCGCAGGAAATCGGGCGGGCGGGACGGGACGGTAAACCAGCCATCTGCGAGACCCTCATCTGCCCGGACGATCTCGAAACCGTTCGAAACTTCGCCTATGGCGACACCCCGGGAAAGAAAGCGGTACAGCGGTTTGTGGATGTCATGCTCACCGGCGGAGATCACCTCGATCTGGCCCTCTATGACCTCGGAGCACAAACCGACATCCGCCTGCTGGTTCTGCGAACCTTGTTGACCTATCTGGAGCTCGACGGCCTGATCGAGGCCGCGACGCCGTACTACTCGAGCTACCGTTTCCGCCCGCTGGTGGACCTCGATGAGATCATCGACCGCTTCAAGGGCGAGCGCCGTCGATTCGTCGAAGGGCTCTTCGACCAAAGCTCGAAGAAGGCGGTCTGGTACGACATCGATCTGGGGCCGGCGGCACGGGCGCTCGGCTCCCCACGCATGCGATTGATGCGTGCCCTCGATTATTTCGCCGAGCAGGGCCAACTCGAAGTCAGGGCAGCCGGTCTGCGCCACCGATACCGGTGGTTGAGACGACCGGATGATGTCGAGGCGCTGGTCGATCGACTCCACCAGCGCACCCTCGATCACGAGGTACGGGAGATCGCGCGCCTCGATCAGGTGCTCGACCTGGCCGGGCACGACGGCTGTCAGACTGCGCGGCTGTGCGCCTACTTCGGCGAAAACCTCGATCATGATTGCGGACACTGCAGTTGGTGTTGCAGCGGCGGTCGGCCGGTGGGACTGATCGAGCCGATGGTGGCCTCAATCGAAGAAGATGCCTGGCAGCGGGCGACCGAGGTACGGCGACAGCACGGCGACGTGCTGGCCGAGCCCCGCGCTTTTACCCGCTTCCTTGTCGGGCTCAGCTCACCACGCCTGACCCGCGCTCGGGTCAGCGCCGACCCACTCTACGGCTCAATGGCGCATATCGGTTTCGCGAAGATCCTGGAACGGATCAGAAGCTCCTGAACAAGGTAGGAGAGCGCCAACAGTATCTGGAGGCGCTCAGGGCCATTCGATTTGTCGACCCGGAGCGAAACCACGAGTTCCGGCGGCGCGATGGGAGAAGAGCCAGGCACGCAACTTTGTTCGCGGCAAACAAAGTTGGAGCCAGGCACTCTTCCCGCGTTCTTTCGGGGACCGGCGTTTCCGGAGTCGATTCACTCCTCGGGAAGCGCCGCGCGGTATTCGGCGATGGTGGCCTCGAAGGCCTCTCGTCGCGCGGTGTCATCCTCCGGGATGAGATCGAGGGTTCGACTCTCGACCTCGATCGCCCTCTCTGTGTCGCCGGTACGGTGGTAGGCGAGCGCCAGGGTGTCGATGACGTCCGGATCGTGCCACTCGCCGAGCTCGACGGCCTCGAGGGCGAAGACGAGCGCGCCATCGGGGTCCTGGAGATCCGCCGGCTCGCAGGTCAACGCTTCCCAAGCGTAGGCGTTCTTCGGGCCGGGCTCATCGGAGGCCTCGGCAGCGTCCCGTAGCGCAGAAAGCTGGTCCGAAACCACCAGACGGGCTTCTTCCATTCTGTCGTGCGCCACGTAGAACCGGGCGAGGCGAGCTCTCGTGGTTGTTGTTGATACATCCGATTCACCGTTGACGCGTCGCGACGCCTCCAGACCTTCGAGGAACAGTTCCTCGGCCTCTTTTGGTCGACCCAAACCATCGACCAGTTCAGCCAAATCCCAGAGCGCCTGAAGGGTTCTGGGATGGGCCAACCCCATGACCCGACGTCCGGTTTCGACCACCTCTCGATCGTAGGGTTCGGCCTCGGCGGGGCGGCCGCGAAGTTGCAACAGTTGGCCCATGTTGAAGACCCACACCAGATAGTCCGGGTGATCGCTTCCCAGTACCCGACGACCGCGATCGAGGGCCTCACGGACCATGGCTTCGGACTCGTCGTATCTGCCCTGGCGGTAGTACCAGAACCCCATGGAGTTGATGGAGACCAGGGTCTCCAAATGGTCGTCCCCCAGGACTCTGCGACGGGTATCGAGAGCCTCCTGAAGATACCGCTCACCTTCGTCGGGGCGACCCAGGTTGGTCAGGAACACACCATAGTTCGAGAGCGCCCTCATGGTGTCCTTGTGGTCGTCGCCCAGCACCCGTCGATAGCCTTCGAGGGACTCGGCGTACAGGGATCCCGCCTCGTTGTGCTCTTCGAGAGAGTTGAGAACCACCGCGAGCGAATTCATGCTGATGAGCGTTTCCGGATGATCGTCGCCGAGAACCCGGCGTTTGGTCTCGAGGACCTCACGGAGGATCACCTCGGACTCGGGATATCGCCCCATGGAGTGCAGCAGAACGCCGAGGTTGGACAGCGCCGTCATGGTCTCGGCACCCTCCGGACCCTCGATCCGACGTATGCCATCGAGGGACTCCCGGTGGTAGGGCTCGGCCTCGGCGAGGCGACCGGTCTCAGCTATCACCTGACCGAGATTGCCGATGGTCATCAAGGTGTTCAGGTGATCATCACCGAGGACACGGCGCATCCCCACCAGCGCCTCGATGAACAGCGCCTCTGCTTCCTCGTACCGGCCCAGCTTCTGCAGGGTGATCGCCATGCTGTCGATCGAGATCAGGGTTTCCGGGTGGTCGTCGCCGAGCACCCACCGGTGCTTCTCGGTGGACTCTCGGAGCTGGATTTCAGCTTTCTCAAGCTCGCCGAGATCGCGGTATGTGCTTCCGAGAACGCTCCGTACGCTGGCCTCGACTTCGGGCTGACCATCGAGCTCCGAATCGATGCGCACCGCCGTCTCATCGAGGACCTCGCGGAGCATGGTCGTGTCCCGGCCCAGCGCAACCGCCGGCCCCACGCCTTCGAGCATCCCGGTCATGAAGGCCGCCACCTGGTCCGATTTGAGAGCCTCGATCCGGGCTCGCTCGGATTCCCTCTTGGCCTTGAAGAAGAGGCTCGTACTCACCACCGAGGACACCACCAAAACCACCGCCACGGCCACCGATGCGGCAAAGACCGTGCGGTGCCTGGTGACCATCTTCCTGAGTTGGTAGACCGCCGACGGCGGCCGGGCCAGGATCGGCTGCGACTCGAGGAATCGCCCCACATCCTCCGACAGCGCGGCTGCCGACGGGTAGCGGCGGTCAGGTTCTTTCTCGAGCGCGGTGCCGACAATGGTCTCCACATCCGGATCGAGCTTCCGGCTCCCACTCCATGTCGAACTCAGGGGCGCGGGCGGCTCCTCACAGATCACCCGCACCGCTTCGAGGAGGGCCGAACGCGCCGTGTCATAGGGTCGATGCGCGGCCAGCATCTCGTAAAGGATCACCCCGAGGGCGTAGACATCGGTTCGGATGTCGATGGCCTCGCCATCACCCTTCGCTTGCTCCGGCGCCATGTAGGGCAGGGTTCCCTTGATCACCCCGATCTCGGTGATCTGGGTCATGGCGATGTCCTCCTCGGTGATCCTGGCAAGACCGAAATCGAGGATCTTCACGGTCGGTGTCGCCGTCGCCCCAGAGGCGACGGAGGACACACCCGAGGCGGGCGTCTCATCGGTAACGATGATGTTCGATGGTTTGAGGTCGCGGTGGATGACGCCTCGCTGATGGGCATACTGCACCGCATCACAGATCTTTCTAAAGAGCATGAGCCTGTGGTCGAGTTCGGCTGGGTCAACCTGAGCCGGCCGTTGAGCGAGATAGCGATCCAGAGTCTCACCGCGGACGAGCTCCATGGCGAAGAAGTGGTGTCCGTCGTCGGTTCGGCCGGACTCGTAGATGGCGCCGATGTTCGGGTGTTTGAGCCGGGCCAGGGTCTCGGCTTCTCGTTGGAACATCTTGATGTGGGCCTCATCGACGAAGCGGCCGCCGCGGATGACCTTGAGGGCGACGAGCCGGCGGGGACTCGATTGCTCGGCCTCGTAGACGATGCCCATTCCTCCCTCGCCAAGGACGCCGATGACCCGATAGTCACCGATGGACTCCGGCAGAGGGACGCCACTCGAGCCCGCGGCCTCGGCCATCCCAATAGCCTGGTCTTCGTGGTGGCCGGAACTGATGGTCTCGTCGTGTTCCGCCGCCGAGAGATTCGGCTCCCGGATGTCGGGTGGATCGCTTTCTGATCCGATTGTCCGTTCGTCGTCCGTCATTCGATGTTCTCCGATGTTGTCCTGGTGCTGTGTTGTCTTCACTGAGAACAACCGGCGGTCACTTTTCCTTTCCCTGTCGGCGGCACGACCCCACCCGACCGACGCGCTCCGGCCAAACGGCTCAGCGCCTATGAGTCGTCGACGTTCGTTTTGAAACACAAAGCACACGAAGATCACAAAGGCGGCCATCGCCAGGAAATTTCGATTAATTACGTGGCGGAATTCTGTGGAAGGTCGGTTGAGAACGTCGCAATCCAGGCGTCAACCGACTCGAAGCGAAAGCTGGGCCACTGGTCTATCGATTCCGTTCGAGATCGCCCCCACGGCAGCCATTCATCATTCAAGCCACTCTTGACCAAGTCAATTAATGCGATGTCTTTGCGATGGTCTTTGCGCCTCTGCGTCTCTGCGTCTCTGCGTCTCTGCGTTAATTCTGCGACGATGCGATGGTTGCGATGTCATCTGCGTTCATCTGCGCTATCTGCGGTTTCTCCCTGCGATGAGCGATCACCGCCCCCGTTCGAATCCGTCCCTGTAATCAGCTATCATCAGCCAGCGAAAACCAAAAACTCAAAGGAGGCTCTTCTCATGGGCAAGAAACTTGGCGCGGAATTTCTCGGTACGGCGTGGCTGGTCTTCGGTGGCTGCGGCAGCGCGGTTCTGGCGGCGGGGATCCCACAGCTCGGGATCGGATTCCTCGGCGTATCACTGGCCTTCGGGTTGACGGTGCTGACCATGGTCTACGCGGTCGGTCACATCTCCGGCGGCCACTTCAACCCGGCCGTTTCCTTCGGTCTCTGGGCCGGTGGGCGCTTCGAGGCCAAAGAACTGGGGCCGTACATCATCGCTCAGGTTCTGGGAGCGGTGGCAGGTGCGGGAGTGCTCTATCTCATCGCCAGCGGAAAAGCCGGGTTCGATGTCGTGGCGAGTGGATTCGCCGCCAACGGCTACGGCGAACACTCGCCGATGGGATACTCCATGGCCGCGGGGTTCATCGCCGAGGCCGTGCTCACCTGCTTCTTCCTGCTCATCATTCTCGGCGCCACCGACAAACGCGCGCCGGCGGGTTTTGCCGGGATCGCCATCGGACTCAGCCTGACTCTGATCCACCTGATCTCGATCCCCGTGACCAACACCTCGGTGAATCCTGCGCGGAGCACCGGACCCGCCCTCTTTGTCGGCGGCTGGGCCATCGACCAGCTCTGGCTCTTCTGGCTCGCACCGATCCTCGGCGCCATCGCCGCGGGCTTTATCTACAAGTTCCTCGCCTCGGACGACTGAGGCTCGACCCAGGCTTCGTTTCCGACGCCGGGGCGAAGGTCCCGGTAGAATGATCAGGATGACGTACCTCAATCGGGTTCGCTCGAAAAGGTAGAGAATGAGAATTCCCGAGGCATCGGTCCTGGACTGGGTGACTCTTTTCTGCGCCGCGGCGCTTGCACCGGTCGTGGTCAGAATTGCGTTGCTCTGCGACTTGGAGCTTCTTCCCGGGATCGTGGACGGCCTCGGTTTCTTCGCCGATGCCGCGATTTGCGTGCTTTTCTCAGCCGGGTTAGCCACGGCGTCTCGCTTGCCGAGGGCCGGGCCCTGGGTCGGCGCAGTCCTCACAGCAATATGGTCTTTGGCCCATTTCGCCAACTTCGAGCACATTCGCGAGTTGGGATCCATCGTCGATCTCACCTATGCGGGATACCTCTTCGACGAGGCGTTCCTTCGGGGATCAGCCCTGGCGCCAACCCACCCGGCACTTCTGGTCGTCACAACCGCCAGCGCAGCGGTGATTGCCGCGTACGCCCTCAGCCGGGGACGACACTACCGAATATGGCCATTGGTCCTCGCCGGTGGAGGTGCGATGCTCTTGGCGGCGACGCTCCCACAGTCGCACGAGGCATCCACCTGGCGTCAGAGTGATCTGCTGGTCCGACAAGCGCAACGGTTCATCGGCGGTCCGATCTCCACCGGGTTCACCGGCCAACCAGGACCCGGCAGTCTCTCGCCTCGAGATCTAGCCGGGGCATCGATGACCTCTCAACCCAGAGCACAGAACGTACTGCTCGTGATTCTGGAGGGTGTATCGGGCGCCTATCTGCCGAGCCTCTCGGAGCGGCAGGGATTCTCGTCTTCGATCACAATGCCAGAGCTCGATCGCATCGCCCAGAACGGTCTCTCCTACTCGGCTTTTTTCGCGACCCAACGGCAGACCAATCGTGGTGAGTACGCCATCCTCTGCGGAGACTACCCACGTTTGATCACCGGCGAGGCCAAAATGACCGTTCTCGTGGGCCAGGGACCGATCGACTGTCTCCCGGCTGCCCTGCGCGACGCGGGATACTCAACGAGCTACCTGCAGGCCGCTCCGCTGCCGTTCATGATGAAAGACCAGTTCATGCCCCAAGCGGGTTTCGACCGTGTGCTTGGCGATAGCTGGTTCGACGAGGCTTACAACCGCAACCACTGGGGAGTTGATGACCGGACGTTCTTCGAGTCCAGCGCCGAGCTCATCGCCGAGCTTGATCGTGGCCCCGATCCCTGGTTCTTGACCCTCTTGACGGTAGGAACACACCATCGTTACAACGTGCCGGACGATTTTGTCGGCCAATCCGAAAAGGGAAGTTCGGCGTGGGCGTTCGAGTATCTCGATCTCGCCGTCGCCGAGTTCATTTCCCACCTCGAAGCGACGGGTGTTCTCGACAACACCCTCGTGCTTCTCACCAGTGACGAGTCACAAGCCACCGAGTCCGGCGCGGCAGATTCACGTAACATGCTGCTGCAGGGATGGGGATTCCTCGTTGCCCTCCTGCCGTCCGCCGAACCAGCGGTTGTCGATCAGGTCTTTACCCAACCCGACCTCCCGATCTCCGTCCTCGATTACCTCCAGATGGACTCTCTGCGTCCCTATTGGACCGGCCGGTCGGTCTTCCGCCGCTACGAACGTGGGCGAGACGTCTACTGGGGCAACACCCATTTCGGAATGGTCGCCGGGCTGTCACCCGACCTCGACCTCACCATCTGCACCGAGGACTTCGCAACCTGTGGCGTCTCTCGAATGAGGCAAGGAGCGCTGTTCTCCGCGGAAAATGCGATGCGACAGGCCACGCCGGAGGAAAACAACCGACTGCGTGAGATCGCATTGCGAAGCCACGCGACCCATACCGAACGCACCGAACAACGGAAGCTGGCGCTGATCTCGACGGGGAAGCACCCGGTGATCCGCAACTCCGGGCAACAGTACGTCTTCGGCGGGCAGTTTCTGACCCTCCCTGCCCACAGCGAGAGCGAGGTGGAGATCGTTGTCACGCTGGACGGCCGATCCGGATGGATCGAGTTCGCACACAATTTCCTGGTGGCTCGCGAACCCCATCACGTGTGGAGCGAGAGGCTCGAGGTCGGAGACACGCTCAAACTGCGCTATACGGTCGGAACCGAGACCGTCCTCAACGAGGCCGAATTCCGCCTTTGGATCACGGGATACGAAGGGGAAGATCTGGAACTCGACTTTGAAGCGGCGAGTCTCAACGTCACCGTTCTCCTCCCTTCCTCGCCACCCGCCTCGTCCCGGGTTCACACCTTCGAGATCGCCAAAGCCGGCGAAAGGTGAAAGTGTCCTGAGCAGGTGTTTGGTGGAGGGGAGATCATCCTTCGGATCGGGTCATTCAGGACCACACCACAAGCATGAGATAGATCAACGGAATCACCAAGCCTGCGATGAGTAGCCAGCGGCCCCGGCCGCCGAGGCCCTTTTTGCCGGTGATGATGAAGATCCCGGTACAGGCAAGCACGACCAGGCCGATGGCGTAGATGTCGGCGAACCATGTCCAGAACCCCTTGCCGTGGTTGAGGTGGAGAAAGTTGACCTCGAAGAAGGCATAGCGTCGGCGGGCATGTTCGTCGCCAACTTCTCCCGATGGCACCGCAACCGTAAGAGTGCGCTGATCAAGGAAGATCTTGAGCTGGTCGGGCGCCATCCTCACGATCGACTCGGGCTCCTCGGTGATCCCCATGCGTTCGAGTACGACGCCCGCCATCACGGTCGTCCCGCCTGGCGGCAACTCGCCCACCGACACCTCATCGGTCCGGATCACATAGTTGGGATTCCAGTCCTCGATGTGATTGACGGCGATCCCCGAGATCGCGTAGATCACCGTCAGCCCGGCAAAGAAATAGCCGACATCGCGGTGGGTCGCGATGACCAGCTTGCGCCACTTCATCGTGTTGGTGCTTTCAGGGGCGTGTAGTGGATAGATGGAGGATGGATTTCGGAGGATCGTTTGAGGCCGATTTTCGTCGGATTCGCAGGTTCATACTGGTGGTATGGACCAAGAATACGCCGAAAAGCGGGCCAAACGACACCCGAAAGGCGCCGCCAACTCTATTCACCACACGCTCCTCTAGCTGTAGATGACCGCGCCGGTACCACGGATCATGAAGATGCGGTTGTCCTGAACCGGTGCGTCGCAGCCCGCCCCCTCTTCCTTGGGATCGGCCTTGTCGCAGCTCTCGCCCTCGGCGTGATCGTGTTCGGCGGCCTGCTGTGCCGCGCGGGCTTCGACCTGTTCGGGGGTCAGGGTGATGGCATCGAAGACGCCCTCGGCCGAGGCCTTCTTGCCCATGGCCGTGTACGGAAAAACGATGACCCCGTCGTCAACCTTGATCCTGACGCCGTTTCCGGTCTCGGAGTCGGTGATCTGCATCCAGCAGCCCCGCTTCTTGCAAACGCCGGTGATGACGCCGTCGACCCGGACCGCTTTGCCGAGGTAGTCATCGGGCGATGCAAGAAGAGTTTCCACCGGGACGGCTGTGTCGATGGCGACACCCTTGCCGTAGTCGGTGCTCTCTCCAGCGATTACGGTAGCGACGACAGACAGAGCAAGAACCAGGGTGATGGCAGCAACGCGTTTCATTGGACCTCCAAGTCGGTGAGTCTCTCTCACCACGCGGGGTCATCTTTGCGCTGCCCGGCCTCGGTGTCAACTGGTGAGGGGTGAGGAGGTCAGCGCTCCCTTCGGTCGCTAGTGAGAGGGTTAGACGTTAGACGTCGAGGGCATCTCACTCCTAACTCCTGACCTCCTAACCTCCTGAGGCGGCGGAGCCGCAACCAAGAATCAGACTGTGGTGAGAAGGTGAGAAGGTCAGCGCTCGCTTCGCTCGCTGTGAGAAGGCCCATCGCAACAGGAAACCAGGCGCCCTCACCCTGGTAGCGTGCCCACCTTCTAGCTTTCTAACTTCCTAACCTTCTAACTTCCTCACACCTAGCGTCTTACGTCTGACGTCAACCCGGCTGCCTCGTATTTTCAAAGATCTCGTGGCGTAAGTGGCTAACCTCCTGACCCCTCGCCACTTCCTACGACCCCAAACAACCCCGGCCTCGATCTCCTGAGTGACAACCACTGACCACTCCCGACAATGACGTGATCCCAGACCGCGACACCGACCACCTCTCCGGCCCGGACAAGGCGCCGGGTGAGATCGATATCGTCCCGACTCGGTTCGAGCTGACCGCTCGGGTGATTGTGGAAGAGCAGCAGGCCCGCGGCCCCATCGCCAAGGGCCTTGCGGAAGAGTTCAGCAGGATCGACGGGCGCCTGGGTGCGGGTCCCGAGACTGTGCTCATGGCTTCGGATCAGCCTATGCCGCCCATCGACGGTGAGGAATCCGAAAACTTCGCGGCGCTCCACCTGCAGTCTCCGAAGCAGATATTCGCCGACCACTGCAGGATCGCCGAGGATTTCGGTCTCGCGCAGTCTTGATCGAGCGACCCGGTGACCGAGTTCGAGGCTGGCGAGAATTGTCGCGGCCTTTGCCGGGCCGATTCCATCGACGCCGAGCAATTCGGCCGCGCTCCATCTCGCCAACTCCGAGAGTCCCCCGGCCTCCACCAACAGCGCGTTGGCCTCGACAACCGCACCCCGACCACGTCTTCCAGTGCGCATGAGGACCGCCAACAACTCGGCATCCGAGAGCACGGCCGGACCGAAATCAAGCATGCGTTCGCGTGGCCGTGATGACGGCTCGAGCTCACGAATGAACTGGACCATTTGGAATCTCCCCCGTGGACGGGAGTGAGGTCATGGTAGCACGCCACCTCGATCTCAGACGAATACCTAAACTGAGCGATTCTGCCGGATGAGATGTGCCAAGTCCTTGATGCTCTGGTGTTTGCAAAAAGTGCAGGAATACTGGTGGTATGTCGAGGCTTTTTGCAAACGTCCAGAGCGCAAGGAGTTGGTGCAGATCGCCGGTAAGAATCGTTCAATTTAGGAAGTAGTAATGGTAACTACACTCGACTTTGAGAAGAGCCTGTGGTAGAAACGGGGTGACCTGAACAGGGGGATAGAATGGCTGAGCGCACTCGGACCAGGGAAACACGCCAACGTCGAGTGGTCTACGAGACCATCAAGAAAACTCACTCTCACCCCACCGCGGACTGGATCTTTGAAAAGGTCCGGGCCGATGTACCGAAGATCTCCCTCGGCACCGTCTACCGGAACCTCTCGGTTCTCAAGGACGAGGGTGCGCTCCGTGAGATCTACGGCACCGACCGGCGAGCCCACTACGACGCCGATCTCGCTCCCCACGCCCATTTCATCTGTTCTGACTGCGGTCAGATCTGGGATGTCTTCGGCGTACCGGAAGTGGACTGGCGGACTCTCAAAGAGATGGTTGGCTGTGAGGTCACCGAGCAGCGGCTGGATTTCCAGGGACGCTGTGCAGCCTGCTTCCACGCCGGTGAGAAGAACTAACCCACAACACGAATTGTGAATTATGAATTATGAATTATGAATGACCATCGCAAATGCTCCTCGAAGCGCTGCGATGGTGCGATGGTGCGATGGTGCGATGGTGCGATGGTGCGATGGTGCGATGGTGCGATGAAATTCATAATTCATAACTCATAATTCATAATTCGAAATCGAGAGTGTGGTGGCGTTCTACTCCGCCACCACACTTTCGATCTCCGGGGCGTAGAGGCAGATCCGTTCGGTCACGAAATCCGCCAAGGTGGAGTGAGCCATGGGGCATCCGTCGCAGGCGCCACGAAGCTTGACGTAGGCGACACCATCGTCTATCCGAGTCAGGCTCACATCCCCACCATCGGCCTGGAGCGCGGGGCGGACCTCCTCCACGGCGAAACGGACCCGGGACTCGAGGTCCCCGGTGGGCCAGTTCTCCGGCGCGGTCACGGCAGGATCTCCACAATGTGTTCCACGGCATCACCAACAACCGCGATACCACGGATCATTCCGATGAGATTCGGTCTTTGTCGCGGAATCATCACAAAACGGATCCTCCTTGGTGGCGGCGGGCGTCCCGCCCGCCCGAAGCCCTTGTGTTTCGGGCGCCCTAAACTCGACCGGTGAGCGAACTCCCAACCCAGTGGAGATTCTTCGACTCGTTCGTCTGACTCACTCGCTCAGAATGACATGTTGGGTTGTCTTTGGGAGCACGCGGGAATCGCACCTCCACCGGGGCGTGCCGGGCACGCCATTGTGCCGGTACGACCTTCCGGCTACGCGGCACGATTCACACAATGGCGCTGCCGGGCAACCCTCGCGGCAGGGCGTTCCGGTGCATCTCTTCCGGCTTGGAGGGAGGCCGCCGGCGCGCGAGCAGCGTGGTCGCAGTCCCTCAATCAACCCCCGCGCGACCACGCTGCTCGTGCGACGCTGGGACGCCGGGCCGCCCGGCGTCCCAGAAGGCCGGGGCTCCGGGAAGCCGAAACTACGCGGGGCATCCCTCCCACCTGCCGGCGCGTCCCACTGTCTCTCGGACACGCGATCCCAACCGCTGCGAGACTGATGGGCAGGCGGGACGCCCGCCCCCACAATGGTGCGACGCTGGGCCGCCGGAGGCGGATCAGAAGGCCGGGGCTGAAGGAACCGGGAACAGCGCACCCCAACCTGACGGACTCGCGACTCACGTTCGATAGCGATAGCGATAGCGATAGCGATAGCGATAGCGATAGCGATAGCGATAGCGATAGCGATAGCGAACATACATCGGGATCGGGATCGGGATCGGGATCGAACCGGACACGGACGCGGTCACGGACACGGACGCGGTCACGGATACGGACGCGGTCACGGATACGAACGCGGTCACGGATACGAACGCGGTCACGAATACGAACGCGGGAGGGGGAGACGGTTGCAGCTATACTTCATCGGCGGATCAAAACTCACGCGAACCTTTCCTGACAAACCCGCGTTGTAGAGGGTGGACATGGAGAACGAGGAACTCGAGAACACCGTTGAGCGATGTCGGGAAGGAGACGAAGACGCATGGTCCGCCCTGGTCAACACCACCCTTCGACCGATCTACCGCCTGTGCGCCAGTTACGCGCCGACGGCGGCGGAGGCCGAGGAACTGACCCAAGAGGTCTACTTCAAGCTATGGGAGAACCTGCACCGCTACAACCGAGGCTCCAATTTCATGGCGTGGGCCTGGCGCGTGGCCAAGAACCTGATCATCGACTCGTACCGCCGCGGTCGCCGCGAACGCGAGGCTGCGTGGCTCGACCCGGAGATCCTCGATCGGCTCCCGGGTTCAGACGACCCGCACGAACAGACCGAGCGCCGTCAGCGCCTGCGCCTGATCGGAACGGCTCTGCGGCAACTCGACGAAGACCTGTCGAGCCTTGTTCTCATGCGGGACTTCGCCGGAATGAGCTATCGCGAGATCGCCGAGGCGCTCGACCTGCCCCTCGGCACCGTCAAATCTCGTCTCAACCGAGCCCGGATGGAACTAGCAACCGGGGTTCGGCGCAGGCTGCAGATCCGCGTCGTACCCCCGGCCGCCGGGACCGTTGAAGGATCGGTCTCATGAACGACTGCACCACCTTCCGCGACCTCTTCGCCGCCGTCCTCGAGGACGAGGCCACCGAGGCCGAGAGCGAACAGGTACGCTCGCACATCGCCGCGTGCACCGAGTGCGCAGAGCTCTTCGAGGCCATGTCCATGATCATCGGCGCCGGTGACTTCATGGCCGAAATCGAGCCGCCGCCGCACATCAGTCACGAGATCTCAGCCAACCCGTGCCGCCGTTGGCTCGGGCTGCTCCACCAAGCCGTGGACCGTGAGATCTCATCGGCGAATCTCGACCGCCTGCTGCCCCATCTCGAGACCTGCCCGTCCTGCCGCCAGGTCTGGCACGATCTGACCCTGATCCACCAGGTGGGCGACGCCATGACACCGCCGAATCACCTGCTCGACAAGTGCATCCGAGTTCGCGAGGCCGTGGCGAGGATCACCATCCTGCCGCGCCGGACCGCCACCGCAGCCGCCTATATTCTCGCGCTGCTGGCATCGCTGGCCATCGGCAACCCCACCATCATCGCCCAGGACCTGCAGACGGTAGCGGCCGAAAAAGTGACCATGGCCGCCACCGGAGTCAGCGAAGTTGCCGCCGACGGACGCGGCGAGGCGCGCGTGGCCCTTTGGCGCGCCATGAGATGGGGCGAAAAAAAGATCGACGCAGTTCGCGGCTGGGTCGATCAACTGAGAGGCAACGACGACACTACCGGCGACACCACGACCGTGCCGGAAACAATACCGCAAGGAGAGAGTTCATGACCAGCGCAAAACCCCCTCTGCCACCCGAGGATCTCAACGAACCTGTTGTCGAAGTCGACGAGCAGATCGAACCCGAGCAACCGGCGCCCCCCACCCCTCCCGTGGCCCCGGCCCCGGCACCGGCACCAGCCCCGCCACCGGCGGCGCCTACATATCAGGCGCCCATGCCGGTCTATGATCCCCTTGCCAAATCGCCGGGGCTCGCCCTCTTCCTGTCGATCCTCTTCCCGGGCCTCGGCCACATCTATGTCGGCGCCTATGAACGCTCCCTCATGGTGATCGGTGGGATCGGCGTCTCGATCTGGGCCATCGTCCATTCCGAGGGTCGCCTCTGGCCGCTGGCGTTTGTCATCGCCTTCGGTTACTTCTTCTCGATCTTCGATGCATTTCGTGAGGCGCAGATCGCCAATCTGAGCGCGGATCACGAGCTTCCGAAACCCCGCCCCCAGGGTGAGGGTCGATTGATCTTCGGGGTCTTTCTCACGGTTCTCGCGAGCCTGGTCCTTGCCGACAATCTCGGACTCTTCGACATCCGCTGGCTGTATGACTGGTGGCCGGTCCTCGTACTCCTCATCGGCATCTATTTCATCGGGAGTTGGATCTGGGAAAAGATGCAAGCCGCCCAGGAATCCAACGGATCCAGCTTCGACTGAAGACCGACTTCAACCTAGGTTCAACAAACCTCGACGCCCCCGGCGAAAACCGGGGGCTTTTTTTGCTTCAATGCGTTACCTTGACCGTCCCGGTGCGTCCTAAGTACAGTTGAGGGCGATACATATAAGACCGCGCGCCCGGAAGGGGGACACCAGAATGAACCGTAAAGCTTTCAGATGCACAGCCTTAGCAACAGCTCTACTGGCTGCGTCATTGGTGTCCGCCCAGACCACTCAGCCGGGCGACGCCATCGACATCGAGGTCTTCAACCCGGCAGACGGCAGCAATGCGTTCTGCGTCGCACCATCGGGAACCGTCGACGCAAGGGTCTTCGTCCGACCAGGAATCGACACACTCTCCTGCATCCTCAGCTGCTCCGGCCCGAGCGTTCCCGGGGGTTCGGCGAACATCGCCACCGCCGTGATCGATCTCGGTTTCGATCCGGCAGCGCTGACCTACGTCAACGGGAGCATCTCGAGCAACGCCGCTTCCACCGCGGTGCAAGGGCTGCCCCAGGAACAGAATGTGGCCGACAACCGGATCGGCTGGGCGCTCGCAGGAAGCTGGAGCACACCGGGTGATCCCAGCAGCGCGTTGTTGTCCCCCTGCGATATGCAGATGGTCACCACCGCCGACTGGCTCTTCGGGATGCAGTTCCAGGCCACCGGAACCGGGATGACCACCCTGCGGCTGCGCAAAGAGACCGACGCCCAGCCCTTTGCTCTTTCGTTCGCGGACATCTGCGGGACCGAAGCATTCAAGAGCACCAACGGCGGGATCGACGAGATCAGGAACGCTGTCGTGATGGTGAGCAGCGACTGCAACGACGTGATATTTTTTGATAACTTCGGAACCGGCGATTTCGAACGCTGGTCCGAAGCAAGTGGATCGTAACTGAATTGAAAACGTCTAGTATTTCGATGAACCCATATTTGCAAGGAGGAAGAGAAATGAAAGCACTTCGCATGACCCTGATGGTGGTCGCAGTCATCGCCCTGGCCGGATCGGCCATGGCCCAGAACACCGTGTATGCCGACGCCACCGCCGCCATGAACGGCACCAACTTCGGCCTCGTGCTCGACCTGGACGGCACGACCAGCAATGCATTCGTCGAGGACCAGAGCCCGGCGGACGAGACCGTTTACCGCGCGACCTTCTGGTTCGACCCCAATGATCTGTCCATGTCCAACGCTGACAAATTCGTCATCTTCGTTGCCCGGACCTCGGCCTTCAAGAACGTGCTCCGCCTCCAGTTCAACTACAACAGCGGCAACTACCGCGTTCGTCTCCAGGTTCTCAAGAACAACGAGGCGTGGGCTGACTGCCGCCTCAACGGCGACTCCGGTCTCCGGTTCATGACCATCGGCAACGAGCCGACCCAGATCACCGTCGAAACCGTCTTCGCCGCTTCCGCCACGGCCTACGCCGGCGTCACCGCCAATGGCACGACCCACTACAAAGACAGCTACCAGTCCGCCAATTGGGCGGTCGACCGCGTCCGCATGGGTGGACCGCGTATGCCGCAAGCCCAGGGTGGCCCCTTCACCGGCACGGTGTACTTCGACGAGTTCGAGTCCTATCGGACCCTCGCCCCGTAAGCCTGAAGCTCACAATCAGAAGAACCCGCCATTCGGCGGGTTCTTTTTTTATCTCTGTTTCGGTTTCTCAGTCGACGTAGCCAAGGGCGCGGAGGCGGTCGACGGTAGCCTCGTCGAGATGGGAGGAGGCACCTTCGGCGCCGGTGCCGCACTGGCTCAACCAGGTCGCCGCATGCTCTGCGAATCGCGCCGCTTCATCGGGTCGTCGATCGGCGAGATCGTCGGTCTCTCCCGGATCGGCTTCGAGGTCATAGATTTCGACGGTTCCGATCTCGATGTTGACGATGGCCTTGAGCGCGCCTTCACGGATGGCGATATTGAGGTCGCCTCGTCCGATCTTCCACGGCGCGAAGTACTTTTTCTTGTTGTCACGGACGGCGACGACGATCGGACCCTCTTCCTCGCCTCCGGTTTTACCTGTCATCAGGGCGCCGAGATCCCGGCCATGGGGTGAGGCGCCCGGGTCCGGCACTCCGGCGAGGGCAAGGAGGGTCGGTGCGACATCGACGAGGGTGACGATGGAATCCACCCGCCGGCCCGCATTCAAGGCGCCCGGCAGACGGATCACGAGGGGGATGTGGATCAACTCCTCGTAGACCGATTGATCGTGCTGCCAACCGCCGTGTTCGCCCAACTCTTCGCCGTGATCCGAGAGAAAGACCACAACGGTGTTGTCGAGAAGCCCTCGGTCACTGAGTAGATCGATGACCGAACCGAACCGGCGATCCGCCAGACGAATGGCCCCGTCGTAGAGCACGTCGTGCGCATCGAAATACCTGTCCATATAATCGAGCTCGACCTGCTGTTCCTCCGTGTTGTCGGTTGTCCCCAACGGCTGCTTGCGGGCGAAGTCTTTCCGGGTCAGTCGCCGATAGGCGTCAAACCGCTCGAGCAGGGTCTTTCGCAGCTCTTTCGAGACCGCCGGATCGAAGCTGGTCGGTTGCTCACCCTGGAACCGTTCTCCTCCGTGGGGCTCCATGTTGTGGACATAGAGGAGGAAAGGCCGACCATCCGCAGCCGCGAGATCGAGCAGCGGTTCGACCTTGGCGGCATTGTTACGGCGCGAGTAGGTGTAGTGCTCGAATCCCCGATCGAGACCGAATGAGGGCCCGGCGTAGGCGTTGCCATAAAGACCCATGGTGAGGTAGCCATGCTCGGCGAGACGCTCGGCCATGGTTGCCATCCCCGCCGGCAGCTTCTTGCGATCGTCGACCACACCGTGCGCACACGAATACCCCGAAGTGGCCATGGAGGCGACCGTTGGGAGCGTCCACGGCGAGGTGGCGTAAGCGTTGTCGAAGACCACCGATTCGGCGGCGAGAGCGTCCAATTTCGCCGATGTCGGCCGGCGGTCGTATCCATAGATCCCGAGCCGATCGGCGCGGAGCGTGTCGACGAGGAAGACGACGATGTTGGGTGGTTCGTTCTGTGGTGGAGGTTGTTCGGCACAACCTGTGGCCGCCAGCACGCCCCCCACTACGAGCACAACGACCAAGCATTGACGGAAAGCGACGCCGACGGATTCGTAAGGTAGATTCACGATGGTTGATTTTCCCCGGCCCGTCACAAAATGACAAGGACCCCGTCCTTCAAAACCGGACCGAGACCATCGGTTCCCGGTCGACGCATGTTACGATCCGGCCAATGGCGACCACCATCATCATTCCCTGCCACAACGAGGAGCGGAATATCGGCCCCCTCCACGAGGCGATCTGCAAGGTCGTCGGATCCGATGAATCGTGGCGTTTTCTCTTTGTCGACGACGGTTCCAAGGACGGGACCCTCGACCGCATCAAGGAACTCCGGCGGACCGATCCCAGGGTGGACTACCTCAGCTTTCTCACCAACTACGGACACCAGAAGGCGCTCCTCGCCGGGCTCCGCCACTGCGAGACCGAGTTCGCCCTGACAATGGACGCCGATCTCCAGCACCCGCCATCCTCGATCCCCGATTTCCTCGCCGAACACAAGCGCACCGGCGTCCAGGTGATCGTGGCGCAGCGCCGCGGACGACAGGGCGGATTCGTCAAGAACATCTGCTCGCGGCTCTTCTACCGGGCCTTCGCAGCCATCACCGGGGTGGCCATCATCCCAAACGCCTCCGACTTCACCCTCTACGACCGCACCGCCATCGATGTGCTGTCCCTAGTTGACGAACGAGAGCCGTTCTTCCGGGGCCTCATCCCGAACCTCGGTCTGAGCACCTCGGTCATCGCGTATGATCTCGGACCACGCCTCCACGAGCAACCGTCCTACTCCTTCCGACGCTCGGCGGGGTTGGGCGTGCGGGCGTTCCTACGATTCAGCGACGGACCCGCCAAGCTCGGATTCGCCCTCGGGATCTTCGGGGTGGTTCTCAGCTCCGCTCAGGGCATGCACTATCTCTATCTCCGGCTCTTCACCGACCGGCTGATCCCGGGTCAGGCCGATCTCATGGTCTTTCTCAGCCTGATCGCTTCGATGATCCTCCTCATGCTCTCGCTGATCCTCAGATCCATCGGTGAGATCAACGAGACCCTGCGGGGACAGCCGGTCTATGTCGTGGCCGAATCGTCCTTCGACCCTGAAACGCTCGAGACGGCGGAGCGCTGAGGGTGCGCGCCCCACTGGTCTTTGCGGTTGCGGGTCTCGTAGTCGCCATGGCTTGCGATCGATCGCCCGAACCTCCAGCCGCACCAAACGTCATCCTGATCTCCCTCGACACGGTGCGCCGCGACGCGGTCGGTGTCTACCAGCTGACCGGGCCGAGTCCGACCCCGGAGATCGACCGCTTCGCCGAGAGCTGTGTCAGATTCGAGCATGCGTGGGCGCCGATCCCCTTCACCCTTTCATCGCACATGAGCCTCTTCACCGGCCTGAGCCCGAGCGCCCACGGAGTGATGAATCAGGATCAGGTCCTCGACGCCGGAATCCCAACCGTCTCCGAGATCGCCTCCGCCGGCGGCTACCGGAGCATCGGTCTGGTCAGCAATATCTGGATGAAGGGGCACTTCGGCTTTGACCGAGGGTTCGACCACTACGAGCGTGTTCCGTTCGGGCTCACCTATGCGGAGAGGATCAATGCCCGGTTCTTCGGTATCCTCGACCGGGCCGATGCCGGCGATCAACGCCCGCTCTTCGCCTTCCTCCACTACATCGACGCCCACTCCGACTACGACAAGGCGGGATCCAACGCCCTGCCCTACTATGCTCCACCTGACAAACTCGCCGCTCTCGGTCTGGACGCCGAGAGCACCGACTTCTGCGATGACGAGAACAACTGCGGCACCCATTTCCTGACCGCCGCCAACCATTCAGGACGCCTCATCGACCAGGCGCTCATCGAACGTATCGCCGAACTCTATCTCGTGGGAGTCGGGGTGTTGGATCACCAGATCGGCGCCCTTCTGAGCGGACTCGACGAGCGAGGCCTTCTCGAGAACTCCGTCGTAATCATCACATCCGACCACGGCGAGGAGTTTCGCGAACACGGTCGCTTTGTCCACGCCCAGCCCTATGTCGAGAGTCTCGCCGTGCCTCTCCTCGTCCGATTCCCGGGCGGCGCCCACGGTGGAACCGTTGTCGAGGACCCGGTGGAACTGGCCGATCTCATGCCGTCCATTCTCGGTGCCATGGGTCTCGAGGTCCCGAGCCATGTTCCGAGCAGGGACATCCTCGCGCCCATCGCCACCGGATCCGATCTCGTTCCTCGCTGGATTCTCGGTGTCGACAAGAACCGCAAACGCAGGTTCGCCTTGAGGGATCATCGCCACACCTTCATCCTCGATCTGAAGACCGGCGAAACCGAACTCTACGACCGCCTGACAGATCCGGAAGAGCGGGCCAACCTGGTCGAGGTCGATCCCGAGACGGCGGCGGCGCTGGAAACCGAACTCAGAAAGACCGTGAACCGATCCAGGAGCTTGGGCGAGAGTCTCGGGTCCGAGGATCCGATCGAAGGCGCAGATGTCCTCAGCGAAGAAGAGGCGGAGCAACTCCGAGCCATCGGCTATCTGGGATGATCTAGGCCCAAACCAAGTGCTAACGGTGGATGAGATGCGCCAAGATCCTGATGCTCAGACACTTCCGAAAAACGCAGGTGTACCCGGGGGTACGTCGAGTATTTTCGGAAGTGTTCTGAGCGCGAGAGATGGTGCATGTCGCCGCCAGTTAGCGCTTGATTTGGGTCTAGGATCTCGACCCGGGTTCTGACCCGCAGGAGTGGGCCATTCATCCGCGACTGTGAGCGTCTTTCGAGCCGGAGCCTGAGCAGGGTGGCTCCCTCATCCGGTGCCCGGATGGCGACCTCTACCGGTCCCCGGCCACCGATTATGACGGTCTTAGTGTGAAGGATGCGTTCCACTCCCGTCCGGATCCCCGAATCGTCGAGGAATTCGGCAATGAGCACGGTATTGTCGGACGACCCCCGAATCACTTCGGGCTCGAAGCGGATCTCGGTGTCGGCCGCCAGGGGCTGCATGAGAACCGCAGAGGTCGCGGCCCGTCGTCCCTGTCCGAGGGTAAAGTGCAGGGAGTAGTGTTCTCCCTTTCGTTTGATCCTCGAGCTTGAGAACGCGAACGGCGCCTGATCCTCGACCCAAAGATCCGGGAAGACCGGGTGGTGGATCACGAACTCCTTCGCCCGGTCGAGCAGATCGAGCAGCTCCGCTAAAGTATCGGGCGCCGTCCGGCGCCACACCTCGAGTTCGACAGTCTTCTTCGGATCTCGCCCGACGATCCAGGTTTCATCGAGGCACTCGAAGTTCCGCGAGAGACCGCGGTGCTCGACGAACTCATCCCATCCAAACCGGATCAGCCGCCGCTCCTCGGCCGAGGTGTGGAACTGAAACGGCCGAGCCAACAGGACCCAGTCGGCGCTGTGCAACCACACCGGGTAGTTCGAGGTCCGATCGACGGTGTTGTAGGGCGGGACGTTGAGGATGTGGTTGCCCCACCCATAGAAGTAGATCTCGGCGTCCTTGATCAGGCTGTCGTTGATGTCTCCCGATGCTGCGAGCACCAGGATGGCCTCTCCGCGGCCGGTGTCGTCGACGGTCTCGCTCCGAAGCCAATCGACCAGGTCCCGGTATTCGGCCATGTCGGATCGGACCAGTGGCGGCAGGGGGTGGGCGAAAACAACCCTCTTCGCGGCTTTGACCTCGGGCAGCGCCCCGAGTGAGATCCCGAGATTGACCACGAGCACCGCAAAACAGAAACCACGAAGGAGATTGGACCATCGCTTTTCGTCGCGACCGGTGAAGAGGAGCGCGATCCCGAGGGCGATCATTGGTGCGTAGAGCATGGGTTTGTCGAGCCGCATCCGGAGTTTGACCAGGAAGATCCATTGGAGAAACCCCAGAGTTCCCGTTAGACCCAGGAGAACCGCCATGACCCGTCTTGGCACGGGAACGACAAACCTCCGGAAGAGAAAACCGGCGGCCGCGGCCAATAGGACTATCCCGCCAACCGACGCCAGAAGCTGGCGGCCCGCTTCCACCGGAGTGATCTTCCACGCCGCGTAGAGATCGTGATAGGGCGTGGCGAGAACGGAAAAGACCCGATCCCGGGCGAGACCGAGCAGAATTGCCAGGGTGCCCAGACCCGCGGCCGCCATCCCGACCACCCGGACCCACATCTCCCGGGACCACCACGCCAACCGCCCCAGCGCCACCTCGCCGACGACGAGGAGTCCGGCCGTGAAGTAGAAGTTGATCACCGTGTATGCATAGGCGCGACGGATGAGAAAGGTCGACGCCAACAGCGTTCCGGCGAGGAAGAACAGCGCCATCCGCCGCCCGTCGCTCTGCTCCCCATCGGGCCACGAGGCCGCGAGAAACACGATGAGAGCCAGGGTCAGAACCGGCAGGACCGCAACGGTCTCGAACCCGAGCATCGTCGCGGTGAAGACCGATGGCAACAGGAGCGCCGACCCGAGTTGGAGGATTGAGACCTCGTTGACCGATCGATAGCCGAAGACCTTGCGGATCAGGAAGGCGAATGCCACGAGGTAGAGTCCGAGATGCACCAGCAGCACTGCCAGCACAATTCGATCTCGGGAAGCCCCGATGAGATCCGCCGCCACCATCAGGGGCAGTGCGAAGATCGAGTTGTACTCGACGTTGTTCACCTGATGCAGCAGCCAGGAGAAACCGTGGATGACACCGCCGTCAAATGCCTCGGCGAGGGCGTGGAACAGCTTCTCGACCCGCGCGTAGTCCCAGTAAGGGATAAAGTTCTCCACCGATTGGTAGACCAGGCCTACCACCGCGATCAACGCAAGCAATGCGAGCAATCGCAGAATAAAGGCAACGGGCGGTCGGGCTGAACCCATGACGACCGTCAATCCCCCAGGTATCCGAGGGCTCTGAGCGCTTCGATCTGATCCTCACTGAGTTCGGCCTGTTCGGCGGCGCTGAAGACGCTCGCTAACGCCTCGTTCTCGGCGATGATCCGATCGAGTTCGATTCCTATCCGCGCCAGATCCTCCGGGCGAAAGCTCTCCTGATCGTCGGGGTCGGCGAGATTGACCTGTTCGCCCGGGTCTGTCACAAGATCGTAGAGCCGGGGTTCGCCGTGGCCGATGAGCAGCTTCAACCCGGACGGCTCGATGATGGTGCGCTCGCCCGCCCACTCGCTGTAGACGATGTCGTCCGCCACCTCGGCGCCATCGCGGATCGCCGCTGCATGGCTCCGCGCAACCCAATGGTCTCCACTCGGTACCCCGGCGAGCTCCGTCAGCGTCGGTCCAATATCGATCATCTGAACCCAGGTGCCGATCCTGCGGGGACCGATCCCCGGGATCCTTAAGATCATCGGCACGTGGATGTTCTCCTGGAACACGCCACGGTGTTCGAACATGCCGTGCTCCCAGAATGCCTCACCGTGATCGGCGGTCACCACCACGATGGAATCGCCGGCCAACCCGGTGGCCTCGACGTGTTCCATCAAACGACCGAATTGGGTGTCCCAATATTCAATCTCGGCATCATAGAGAGCCAGCAGCTTGCCGATATCATCGGCTGTAGGTTCGGGGCTCCCGGGTTCATTGAAGGCGACCACTCCCGCGTGGTTGCCATCCAACTCGCTGTCGAACCCGGTGCTGTACTTGCTGTAGAACGGTTCAGGGGCGATGTAGGACGTGTGTGGATCCATGTAGTGGAGATAGAGGAAGAACGGTCGGTCATCGCTCGATCGATCGTCGAGCCAATCGATGGCCGCGTCGGTCATCTGCGCCCCGCTGTCGAGGCGGTCCTTTGGTTTCTTCGCCAGAAAATGAAAGAAGTCGAAGCCCTGCTCGAATCCGCGACCGGCGTTGATGACATCCGACTTGAGGATCGCGGCGGTCGAGTACCCGGCGGCGGAAAACTGTTCGGCCAGGGTCTGGTGATCCAGGGACATGGCGTCCATCATCACGGGTCCGGCCCCATCGATCTGACCTTCCAGGTGGACCTTTGGTTCGATGAAACGCAACACGCCGTGGGTCCGCGGGTAGACCCCGGTGAAGAGCGAGGCCACCGACGGCACGGTCCATCCGTCCTGGCTGATGGCGCGTTCGAAGACCACGCTGCGCGTGGCAAACTCATCGAGATTCGGCGAGGTCGGCCGGGCGTCAAAGCCGTAGGTCCCGAGACGATCGGCACGCAGCGCGTCCACGAGTACGATGATCACATTGGGTTGTTCGCTGTGAGCCGGCGCCGGCGGAGGATCGCCGGGCGAACAGGAGACCACTACCAACGCCAACAAACACCCGAATCCGATCTTCTTCATGCCATCTCTCCGCCTGCTCCCGCTCGCCTCACTGGATGTAGCCGAGCGCTTCGAGTTGTTGCCTGAGTTCGTCGTCGGTGTCGGATGGGTCGAGACCGAGGATACCGGGATCTCCAACCCACCTCAGAGTCAGCGACACGGCGCCCCCGTCCTTTTGTTCTCCATCAGGATCAACGACCAGAACCCGGGGCTCGAGATCGACACCGATCTCATATTCCAGGGCAAACGGCTGCCGCCTCTCACCACCATCGATGATCACGGACCCGCTGATCTCGACCGAGGGGTTCTTGACCCGCTCACCGATCAGGGTCATCGCGTCGCCGGCGGCAAGCGTGCAACCCACCTCGCCGGCCTCGATCACCTGACACCCTCCACCGAGCCGAGTGGTCTTGAGAGTGTTCGAGCCGATGGAGACCCCGTGGCCTCGGAACTCGATCCGACACTCCTCGTCGCCACGGTTGACCAGATCGAGGCGCAGACCCGACTGCCGATCCTCCATCCTCGCCACCGCCGCCCCCCGAAAGGCGTCGGTCTTCGCGGACGATACCGCCAGGTTCTTCGTCTCTCCGGGATCGGCATCGAGATCGAAGAGCTGCTCCCACCCGATGGGGATCGGCCACGGAAGGTTGCGGAAGATGTACTTGTCGCCGTCGCCGCTGCGCATGGCGAGCCCATGGTTGGACAGGGCCGCGTAGCTCTCGGCCGCCCGCGGATCACGATCGTCGCCGTCGATCAGCGGGAGCAACGATTTACCGTCCATCCCGGGCGGAGGCGGTAACCCGACGACATCGAGCACGGTGGCGGCGATGTCCACCGTCCTCACCTGAGGTCCCACCCGGGTCCCTCGACGCGATCCACCCGGCAGAGCAATCACCAGCGGCACCAGAAGATCGTGGTCATAGAGCGAAGAGTGACCCGCCAATCTGTGCTCGCCCAAGGCCTCACCGTGATCCGAAGTGAGAATCACCAGCGTGTTGCCGGCAAGATCGGGTTCGGAGAGACGGTCGAGCAAGAGACCCAGGTGGTCGTCGGTGTATGCGATACCGCTGTCATAGAGATCGGTGATGATCCCGACATCGTCCCAGTCCACTGGTTCGAGACTGTCGTCCGCGACCTTGCGCAGGACAAAACGATTGGTGTTTCGCAGCCGATCGGGCCGCTTTTCCCCCGAATTCCGGGTCACCCCGTCCTTGAAGTCGGGATCGAGGGCTTTCCCCGCGAATCTGCTGAAAAACGGCTCACGCGGGTCGTAGGGGTCGTGGACCTCATAGGTGTGGAAGAAAAGAAAAAACGGCGCCTGCCCGGCATTCTTCCCAAGCCAGTCCATCGTCGCGTCAAGCTCGGTTTCGAATTCGAGGGTGAGATCGCCCTTGAACGAACGGTAGTCCTCGAAGCCCTGGGCGAGACCGAAACGAGGGTGGAGATAGCTGCCCCCCGTCACCGCCGCTGTGGCGTACCCGCGGGAACGGAGCATCTCTGCCAGCATCAGGAGATTGGAGGTCGCCGGCGCCGCGTGGTTGACCCCGTGACCGAGCGCATCGATACCGGTCATCATGGAGACGTGGGACGGCAGAGTCCACGGCGAAGGCGCGACCACGGTATCGAAGACCACCGCCCGCCGGTCGGCCCACCGATCGATCTTCGGAGTGGTCCGCCGGGAGTAGCCGTAGAGCGACATGTGGTCCGCCCTGAGAGTATCGACCGAGATCAGCACCACGTTCGGCGGGAGGTCCTCGATCGTCGGCGCCCGCACCACCGGGTTGGCCCACATGGGAAGTCCTTGCAGGGGATCGAGATCGCCATCGGCCTCGACCTCGAGAACCAGGCGCAGATCCTGGCCCGCAAACGCCGCCAGATCCACCGATCGATCGGCCCAATCACCGGTCACTCCGCCATTCAAAACTTCGTCGAAGACCGTGACGACTTCGTTCTGCCCGACACCGGTTCCGACACCGACCCGGAAACGGACCGGGAGAGGCTGAGTCGGCGGCACACCGACCCCGAACTCCAAGGTCGCTCCCTTGGGGAGGTGGACACGCCGTTCGACAGCCACACCGGGGATGGCGAGCTGCACACCACGGTGAGCACCACCGAGTTCCGCGAGCCACCCATCGGCAAGGGCCGAATCCAGGCGATCGCGATCCACATCGAGGCGGGTACCGACGACCCTTCCGAGCTGGATGTTCCGCGATTCGGTGGAGAGGACGATCCGGACCTTCGCCACCTCATCGGTCCACGACGGGTGGCTGCCGACATCGAATCGAAAAGTGCGGAACATGGTACCCACACCCTGGCGCGCGCCAAAACGGATGCTGTCCTGTTTTCTGAAGCTCTCGCCTTCACCCGCCCACATCAACCAGACAGCGCTCGACGGGCGAAGCCCACCGATCTCCAGCTCGATGACATCGATCTCGGAAGCCGGTTCAGTCAGCTCCCGCGTCAGACGCAGATCGCGTTTGCCGGTGATCTTGTAGTGCTGACGCCCGTCGTGCCATCCCTTGGCCTTTGCCTTCCCGTCGATGTGCCATCCGCCGCCGTCAGCTTTGGGATCGGGCGACAGATCGGCGACTCGCATCTCGGTCGCGATCTCACGAACTTCGTAAATCTCCTGAAGTCCGCTATCGATGAATCGCAGCACAGCGTGCGATGAGGTCGATCCTCCATCATCCCCGCAACCGACGGCCAGCGCGCACAGCACGGCAAGACCCACCATCGAGTGAGGCAATCGGCCGATACACAGCTTGCTCGGCGACGGTTTGAATCGTTCGTTGACCATCTGAAAATCGTCCCGATCACCCTCGGGCGGGCACGCCAAGACTACCCCACACCAGCGGATGGGTCCATCCACCGCCGCCCCCGGGGCGGACGGCCCGCCGGAGGGTCCCGAGGAGACTCTCCGACGCTCGGGATGGGGTCTCCTGTGCAATAATCCACCTTGGACCTAAATTGAGCGATTCTCTCAGGCGTCTTGCACCAACTCCTTGCGCTCTGGGAGTTTGCAAAAAGCCTCGGCATACCACAAGTATTCCTGCATTTTTTGCAAACACCAGAGCATCAAGGACTTGGCACATCTCATCCGGCAGAATCGCTCAGTTTAGGTCGGAACAACTCCGAGGCACTGCCATTGACACCTGAGAAACCGACACTCGATCTCACGACTGATTCCCAACGGGATTCCTCGTCAGGGTCCGATGAGTCGTCGACACGTGTCCTGGAGGAACGGGTGCGCCAACTCGAGCTCGAACGGGACGGCTACTACGCCGAGTGGCAGCACGCAAAAAACCAACTCCACGAGATCCAGTCGTCGAAGATGTGGCGACTGTGGATGGCTTCGATTCGTCTCCGCCAGCCGTGGCGCCGGCCAAAGGACTCTCTGCGCGCCATCTGGTCAATCAGTCGCCGCACCGTGAGCGCGGCCGGCATGATGCTGCTCCTGCTGCCTGTTCTCCTTTTCAAGGCGGTCGTATGGGTCGGCGTCAGCCTTTTCAAGGCGCTGGCATGGGTCGGTGAAAAGCTCTTCCGTCTGTCGGCGGCGGCGTGGGGCTTGTCCTACCTTCTCATCTGGACATGGGGCGCCGGTCTTATGGCGCGGATCCGCCCGCACTCGAAACCGGCAGGCACTGAAAAGCGGCCGCAAGTTACCGGACCGACCAGCGGCGCACGCCCCAGGGTTCTCTTGGTCTCGCCCTACCACATCTCGCCCGCCGACCACGGCGGCGGCGTCCGGTTGCTCAATCTCGTCCGTGAGCTGAAACGTACCTGCGATCTCTATCTGTTGGTCTTCTCGCAGATGGGTGAAGACCCCGAACAAAGGGCCGAACTCGAACGCCACTGCGTGAGGGTCGATTACCACCATTGGCGGCCTCGGCTCAATCCCGATCTTCTCGGGCTGGTTCCACCCAATGCCCAGCTCTTCGCCTCGGATCAGGCCACCGCCAAGATCCGGGACATTGTCCTCGCCCACCGGATCGACCTCGTCCAGCTCGAATACACCGAACTCGGCCAGTACCGCGCGGCGGTGCCCGCCGGCGTCCCGGTCATCCTCACCGAGCACGACATCGCCTTCCGCTCGTTCCGCCGTCGCCGAGCCCTGGGTTTTCACCACCGTTTCCCCGAAGGCAGCGCCTTTGGGACGACGGGGGCAGACGCCCGGCGTCTCATGCGCTACGAAATCCTCTCGTGCCGGACGGTCGATCAAATCCACACCATGTCTACGGACGACGCCGACTATCTCGCCCGGTTCATGCCCGATGGAACCAAACGAATGGTGATCGCCCCCAACGGGGTCTCCACCGAATTCTATCGCCAACCCGATCCGCCGCCCGACCGCGAGAACGTCCTGTATGTCGGCAACTACCAAAACCTCCCCAACGTCGATGCCCTGGAGTACTTCGTCCTCGATGTGTGGCCCCTGCTCAAGCTCGATCGCCCCGATGCCAAGCTCAGCGTGGTCGGCGCCAACCCGTCGGATCGGGTCTTCCGCTTCGACGGCAAGGACGGCATCACGGTGGTCGGTCCGGTGGATGATCTCCGCGACGCCTATCACGGCCACCGGGTGATGGTCGCCCCGATCCGGGCCGGATCGGGGACCCGACTCAAGATCCTCGAGGCCTTTGCAGCCGGCATCCCCGTCGTCTCCACCACCCTCGCCGCCGAAGGCATCGACACCGAGCACGAACGGGATCTGCTGATCGCCGACGACGCGGTCGCCTTCGCCAAGGCGGTGGCTCGGGTCCTCGATGACGATGAACTCGCCACCTCGATGGCGGAATCAGCCGCACAGCTGGTTCAAAAGACCTACGACTGGCGACTGGTGGCCGACACCATGACCGAGGCCTACACCAATCTCCTCCAGGAGAAACCTGGCAACGACGGGGTACCGGCAGCGGATCCGGTGATCTCAAGCACCGGCGACCAACCGGAGCCCGAGGTCTCGGTGATCATCCCGACACTCAACGGCGGCGAGGATCTCGCCCGCTGCCTCGAAGCCATCCAAAGTCAGAACACATCGCGGTCTTTCGAGGTGCTCTGCGTCGACTCGGGCTCCGTCGACGGCGATCTGGAAACCATGGAGCGTTTCGGGACCCGGATCGCTCACATCGACCGCTGCGACTTCAATCACGGCCTCACCCGCGATCTCGGCGCCGGGCTGGCCCGAGGTCGGATCCTGACTTTTCTCAACCAGGATGCGGTCCCCGCTCACGAGAACTGGCTCGATGAGCTCGTACGGCCCTTTGACGACGATGACGGGACTCTCGCCGCGGTCCAGGGCGGGATGGCCGAGGTCCCCGACGTGGATGCCCGCTGGTACTGGGACTCCTGCGGAGCTCGCTTCTACTTCACCTCCGAGTCGAAAGGTTGGATCGGGCGCTACGGGGGGATCGGTTTTTCCACCGTGAATTGCGCCATTCGGAGATCCGTCTGGGATCGCTACCCCTTTGGTTGGGCCACCATCATGGAGGACAAGAAGTGGCAGCGGGAGGTCACCGAGGCCGGCCACCGGATCCACATGCAGCCCGACGCCCTCGTCCACCACACCCACGTCTATCCGCTGCGCAGCCTACTGCGGCGTTGCACCAGCGAGGGCTACGGTTGGCGCACCCTCGGAGAGCACTACACCTTTGCCGATATGGCTTCGGACATGGTCGATCGACCGACGCTTCGCGATCTCGTCGGGGGTCTGCGGCAGCGACGGATCAGATCCGGAACCGAGCTCCTCTTCCCCTGGCTCCGACCCATGGCGCTCTATTGGGGCAACCGGTTCGCCAAAGACGTGAAGCTCTAGATAATTATGAATTATGAGTTATGAGTTATGAATTACATCGCAACGTCGCATCTCGCATCTCGCATCTCGCATCTCGCATCTCGCATCTCGCGACGTGCGATGGTGCGATGGTGCGATGGTGCGATGGTGCGATGGTGCGATGAAATTCATAATTCATCATTCATAATTCATCATTCGAGTGGCATCCATGCCGTGAGCTCAACGCCATCGACCGGTGGTTTGTACCGCGGCACGCGAAGCGCATCGAAGAAACCGCGGCGATACCCGCGCACGGTGTGGCGGTGGCACTCGGCAAAGACCCGGCCGACCTGCGCCCGGTTTTTCCGTGCCTCGGCGGCGTGGTGTTTGACCGTCCGAAACCCGGTCTTGAGCCCCGCAAAGCCACCGTGCATCCAGTTGACGATGGCCTCGGAGCGCCCCTGAGCGGCAAAGCGGGAATTGAGCCACTCGGGAGTGAGACGCCCGACGGGTGTCAGGTGGCGCACCTTCGCCCCGGGCACATAGAGGGTCTGGTACCCGGCGCGCTCGAACCGCAGACAGAGTTCGATCTCCTCGCACGAGAGGAGGCTCGACCCCTTCCGGCCGAGGTGGGGACTGAAACCGCCGACAGTCTCCAGCCCGGACCGGCGGAAGGCGATGTTGGCGCCCCGCGGGTATTCGTTGTAGTGCAGGACCACCGGCTCGCGACCGAGATCCCAGACCGTCAGGTACGGGAGGAATCGCCCGCGGAACCACCCCGGAAGCTCACCCTCGATGAGCGGGGCCACCGGCCCGCCGACGCACATCACCTCGGGATTGGAGAACCCATCGGCGATGGCCGCCAACCAGTCCGGCTCGGGAAAGGCGTCATCATCGATGAACGCGACGAGCGGGGCCCGGGTGCCGGCGACACCCGCGTTGCGGGCGGCCGAGAGACCAATCTCTTCCTCGACCATCACGCGGACACGCCCGGGGTGAGCTGCAGCCACCGACCGGGCGATCTCCGCCGTGTCATCGGTTGACGCGTTGTCGACGATAAGCAGTTCCCACCGCTCGGGGTCGAAGTCGACTCGGAGCACTGCATCCAGGGCGCCCGCCAGGGCGGCTGATCGGTTCCTGGTGCACACCACAACCGAAATATCAGAATCGGAACTCTTCATCATCGCGTCCATTCTACAGCCGCGGTACCATGCCTCCATGACTTCGACGGCACGCGTGCTCCGAACCCTGATCCTGATTCCCATTCTGGGCTGGTGCCTGACAACCGGATCGGTTTCTGCGCAACAGGGGGGGAAGCTGGGTGAAATGGATCTCCCGCATTCGCCCATCGTGATCAACCTCTCCGACGCCTCTGTGCAGATCATTGTCACCGATTCGGCCGACCCGGGGTTCCGCTGGTGGCCGGCCGTCCCCGATTCTCCCGGCTCCACCGATGTCGCCGCCTTTGCCGACGGTGCGGCGGTCGTGATCGCGCGCCCCGCTCTCTCCGATCGAGAGACCGCGGCGCGGATTCGGGTCGAGATTGTCATCGGGACCGAGCAGAGCGTTTCAATCGTCGGCGATGCCCTCGATCTCGAGATGGAGAGCGCTCACAACGACGAACCCCCACAGCTCGATCTCGATGAAGCGCCAGCGACCCCCGTCGCGACGACGATCGATCTCCAGCTGACAGGTTCGGAGATCTCTCTCAGCGGCGTCGGCGCGGTGGTGGGAACCCTCGAGAGCAGCACCGCGAACTTCTTCGAGACAACCGGGAACCACGAATTGACTCTCCGCGACAGCGAACTGCGGGTGGCCGGACACCTGGGCGCCATCACCGTCGAGGCCGAAGGGGCGGATGTCATCGTCGAGGATGCCCAGGGTTCGATCGCCGCCAAGGGATTCGGCGGATCCGTGGATCTCAGATCGACCCGAGGCCGGATCAAGATCGAACTTGTCGGCGCCAACCTGCACATCCACGAAGCCAAGGTGACGGGGCTCGTCGCCCTGACCGACTCGAGCGCCAATATCAGGGACACGCGATACCAGAAGATGAGCTTCAAGAGTGTGACAAGTTACATCGCGACATCGAGCTGCCAGGGTGACCAGACCATCGACTTCACGGGTGGATCGTTGACCGCCGATTCGGGCACAGGAGCCGTGATCGGGACGGCCCGCGATGGAGCGCGCATCGATCTCGCCGACCACCGGGGTGATATCAAACTCAATCTCCAGGCGGACTCGTCCACCGATCTGAGAATGATCGCCGGCGATGTCAATCTCACGAGCCATTCGGCGGAGGTTTCGGTGGACGGCGCAAAGAGTCTGACCACCAACCTGGTTGACACATGGGCCACACTGATCGGCATCGAGAAGCTGACGTCCTTCCAGGCCCACCGGAGCGAGGTGGATCTCGATCTCACTGCGACCCGTGAGCGCGCCGTTGAAATCGCCGTTCGCGCCGGTTCGTCGGTACGGGTGCATCTCGCCTCCCCATGCCGGGTGCAGGCCAAGGGTCTCAGCGCGAGCCTCGCCAGTCAGGTCGATGTCACCGGCTGCGAACTCCAACTCGGACGGGGAACCCGATGGGCCACCCGACGCGCGCGCGGAATCGATGGGCAACCACCGATCATGCTCACCGCACAGGTGGCGGACAGCGCCGAACTCATCGTCGAGGGCCGACCGTGACGGCGAAGTGACCACGGCGTGAAGGGCTTTCTCGGACGCCTGTTTATCCGTGGATGGGGGTTGTGGCGACCCCGACCCTCCGGCCTCGATCAACCATCGACGACGCCCCGTCAGCCCACCGCAGATCCCGATCGACGTCCCCGCGTACTGGTGGTCAGTCCTTTCTCGATCCACCCGGTGATCCACGGCGCCGCGGTCCGCATCTCGAATCTCACCCGCCGGTTGGCCGAACACTACCGGGTCTCTCTGCTGGTACTCGGCGAAGGAACCGATGACCCGGGTCACCGCGAAGCCTACGGGCCCTTCTGCGAGCAGGTGCTCTTCCACCGCCTTCCCAAGGCACCCGACCCCAACCTCGATTCGTTCCACCTGCTGCCCCCCGCCGCGACGCCGTTCACCCATCGTGCGGTGACCGACCGAATCTCGGCGCTGGTGGACGCCCACCAGATCTCCATCGTCCAGCTCGAGTTCGCTGAACTCGGCGGTCACATCCAGCGCGAAGACAACGCGGCCACGGTGCTCGTCGAACACGATATCGGGTTCACAACCCAGCGCAGACAACGCGCCCTCGGCATCGGGGATCGGTTCGATGCCGCCGGGCGAATCGGCGCCGGCTCCCTCGACGGCATCCGCCAGGAACGGTTCGAGATCAACGCCTGCGCCCTGGCCGACCAAGTCCACTGCATGTCGGAGAACGACCGCTCAACGATGGCCCAACGACTCGGCGCCGCCGATCATCTGAGGGTGGTCCCCAATGGGGTCGACACCCGGATCTTCGCCCCCGGCCCGGCCGCGGACCGTCGCGGTGCCCTCTTCCTCGGGTCCTTTCCCCACCTGCCCAATCTCGACGCGTTCGAATACCTGATGGACACCATCTGGCCCGAGATCCGGCGTCGTTCGCCCGACACCACCCTCACGGTCGCCGGCGCCAGACCCCCCGAGAGCGTCCTCGTCCGTCACGGTCGCGATGGTGTTCGCGTGGTCGGAGAAGTCGACGAGGTCGCTCCGCTGTATCGCGACCACCGGGTGCTGATCGTCCCGCTGCGCGCGGGTTCCGGGACCCGGCTGAAGATCCTCGAGGCAATGGCCTCTGGTCTGCCGGTGGTTTCGACCACCATCGGCGCCGAAGGGCTGGTCCTCGCCGACCCGCCCGAGGTCGTACTTGCCGACGACGTCGACGAAATGGCCGAGGCAGTCGCCGACCTCCTGGCTGCCGACGATGACGAGATCGAAGCCCGGGGCGCCCGAGGGCGTGCTCTGGTTGAGGCGCACTACGACTGGGACTCGGTCACCGAAGATCTGCGGCGGGGGTATGCCGACCTCCTCACATCGCCATTGGCAGAACCGGCCCTGCGAGTGACGTCCGTCGATGCCCCAACATCGAACGCGGACCCGGCGGTCACGTTGGTGGTCCCCACCTCGGCCGGAAACGGCCTCTCCCGCGGTCTCGTCGATGGGCTCGCGTCCCAGCTTTTTGATGGGGACATCGAGGTCGTGATCGTCGATCGCGGGAGTCCGGTGGACACCCTCGACTCCTGGCGCGCTTTGGGGTTCCGGGTGGTGTCGGTGAGTGGGTCAAAGACAAATCAGGGCGCCGCGCTCAACGCCGGCGCTCGGATCGCGCGTGGACAAGTTCTCGCCTTCACAACCCCGAACGCCATCCCCGCGAGCCCCAATTGGTTGTCCGGCCTGGTGGCGCCCTTTGACCACGATCGGCCTCCGGCGGCGGTTCAGGGAGGGATCACCGCGCAGTTCATCGACGGCGGCCCCGCCCACAAACCCACCTTCACCCGTGAGTCCGAGAGGTGGCGTCAAGCCCACGGTGGTCTCGAGTTCTCCCTCATCAACGCCGCCATGCCGAAGACGGTCTGGGAGAGCTTCCCTTTCCCACCGTCCACCCTCCTCGCCGACCGCTGTTGGCAACAGATCGCAACCGATCACGAACTCTTGATCCTCCCCTGTCTGGCGGCCGCGGTTCGTGACGTCCGGCAGGATACGGGGCGCGACATGGTCCGGATGAGTTTCGAGGAAGGCCGCGCGTGGCGCGATCTCGGTATTCGCTACACCGCGACTGATTGTTGGGCCGACGCCGTCTTCGGGCTGCCCGCGATCGATGGCGCCGGCGAACCCGCCCCCGCCAACTCCCGCCGCCACCTGGCCTTTCGAGTCCTCCGGCCCCTCGGGATCTATCTCGGAAATCGGTTCTGATCCCCGTCGTCGAACCGGGTCGTTATACTGGCAATTGATGAATGTGCAGCAACCCATCAGGCCGGGCCGACAGTGACCCGCGATCCGGTCTCCGGGATTCGTGTCCTCGATTCCACGGTCGATTACTCCGACGGCGCCGAGGACCGGCTTCTTGAGATCTTTGCCGAGACCAGCGATCTGAGCTCGCTCTCAGACGAACTCGCTGCGCACATCGACGATTGGCCCACCCAATATCACCTGGCCCATGAGCGATCGAATCTCCTCAGACCCCTTGGGCTTGGTCCCCACCTCCGCGTTCTCGAGATCGGCGCCGGCACCGGCGTGGTCTCACGCTTCATGGGTGAGACGGGAGCAAGGGTGGTGGCGTTGGAGGGATCCCTTGCGCGAGCCCGCTCCGCAGCATCACGGTGCCGCGATCTCGACAACGTCGAGGTGGTCTGCGGTTCGCTCGATGCCTTCGAGGACGCCGATGGATTCGATCTGGTCTGTCTGATCGGCGTGCTCGAGTACGCAGGGGTCGGGTCATCCGGAACCCGCCCCGAGTTCTTTCTCCGTCAGGCGGCCGGCCATCTGAGAACCGGCGGTTCACTGGTGGTCGCCATCGAGAATCAGCTCGGCCTCAAGTACCTTCTCGGATACGAAGAGGACCACCTGGGTCGACCCTGGGTCGGGCTCGAGGGCTATCCCGACAGAGCTGGGGTCCGGACCTTCGCCCGCCGCAGGTTGGGCGCACTGCTCGAGGACTGTGGTCTCGACCGCCAACGCTGGTTCTATCCTTTTCCGGACTACAAAATGCCCGTCACCATCATCCCCGACGGTGCCTACGAAGAACCCGACGCCGTGAGTTTCATCGACCAGGTTGTGGGCTCACCGGTGGCCGGAAACGACTCTGAACCAGGTCTGCTCTGCGACCATCGAAAGGTCCACCGGGTCATGCTCGAGGCCGGTCTCGGCCGTGAGGTGGCCAACTCATTCCTCGTGCTGGCTTCGGCCGGGACACCCGGTCACGACGCCGACCCCGACCCGGGCACCCTGGCCTGGATCTACGGCAATCCGCGCCGCCGGATGTGGATCCGTCACCAGGTCGTCGAGACCGGCGCCGGCAGTCGCAGGATTCGATCTGCGGGGCCGGGGCCGGAGGACTCTGAGCGAACCGAAGACTGGCTCCGACAGAACCCGGTGAAGGATGAGAAATTCGCCATCGGCGTCACCATCTGGGAGTCGGCCGCCGATGCCTGCCGCCGACGGGACAGGGACGCCCTGAAAGACGCGCTCGAGCCCTGGCGCCGATTCATCGACCAGCGGAGGACCACCGCCGAGGGTTCCGAAGACACCCACCCCTTCCTGCGCGCCTCGACCCGCGAGACCCTGCCGCCGGATCACCTCGATCTCTGCACCTCGAACTTTGTCGTCGCCGGCGACCGGATCGACTATATCGACCGTGAGTGGATCGCGGAACCGGCGGTCGATGCCGATCTGGTGATGATCCGCGGGCTGTGGTTGCTCGCTCAACACTTGGTCTTCGGTGGTGGGATCCACCCGTGGGACCCGTCCCTGACGGTGGATGAACTGACCATCGAAATCGGCGGTCTCTTGGATCTCCCCGTCGGCGCCCACCTCGAACAGATCTATAAAGCCGAGCGTGCACTCCTCGAGCTGGTAACCGGCCGCAGCGGGGAAAAGATCGATGTTGATCTTGCATGGTTGAGAAAGATCCGGCCCACCGATCCGGAAACCATTGGGTCCCTGCCCCTGGCCCGGCTCGGGGAACAGATCGATACCCTGCTTGCAGAGCGGGACAGCGCACGGGGTGAGATCGAGACTTTGCGTGCCGAAACGGATCGCAAACGCGCCGAACTCGAGAACGAACGGGCGGAGCTAGGGAAAATACGCGCCGCGCTCGATCGTGAGCACGAAGCGCGGCTCAAATTGAGCGGCGATATCGATCGTGAGGGTACGGAACGCGCCAGTCTCGAGAATGAACTCGTCCGCGAACGCGAACACAACTCCCAGATCGGCGACCAACTCAGCGCCGCCCATCAGCTGCTCACCGAGGTCGGTGGCAAGCTTGAAAAGACCGCAGCGGACCTCGGCGCATCCGATCGGGAGATCGACGCCCTGCGAAAGCAGGCCGCCGAGATCCTCGAACAGAAAGCGGCCGAGTCAAAGGCACTGCACGATCAACTCGGCGCCCTCGAAACCGAGGCGACGGCGCTGAGGAACTGGCGTGCATCGTTCGAGAAACGCCTCCCCATTCGGATCTGGCGCCGCTTTCAGCGCTGAGGACCGACCTCACCCTCGAAACCCACCCTCGAGAGCGTCGTGACCGCGCACCGCGCCGTGCTCCCCGCACCATTTCGATCGACCACGTACACCGAGAGTGACCGCTGTTTGCGATGGCTGTAGTGGCGGAGGCTCGGCAGCAGGATTCGATCCTCGGGGATGACCACCCCGCCGAATGAGATCTGATCCTCCCGGTTGACCAGCACGATCGGCTGGGACCACGAACGCCCATCGTCGGATGACCGGCGGGCCATGATCGTCGCACGGTCGTAGGAACCGCCACCCGCCGACGCGTCCGAGGAAGCAACCAACCAGAGTTCGCCGTCGGCGAAGCGCACATACCCACCCGGCTCCAGATCCGACCCCTGCCAGATGACCCTGGATTTCGACCACGAGCGCCCGACATCCGTCGATCGAAGCTGGACCACCCTCGAGGGTCCGGCCTCGGTCTTCTCGTACTCGTAGACGAGCAGCAGGCTGCCGTCACCCAGCTCCACGCTCCGCGTGTCTTCGAGGTGCACTCCACGTCGGGCCTTCGCCACAGTCCCGGCCGCGGTCCAGCCCCTGCCTCCATCGCCGGACCGATAGGTTCTGATGGTGTAGACCGCATCATCGAGATCATCGGGCCGGTCGATGTGGGTCGCGAAGAGCAGGAGCTCACCCGTGGCTGTTGTCTGGAGGTTGGTGTCGATGAAAAGTTCCTCGGACGTATCCACCAACACCGGCTCCGACCAATCTCCATCCGGTGTTTCCGCGAAGACCAGAAGCCGGCTCGGCGGCCGGCGCTCCGAGCACGACACCAGCAGACGCCCGTCGACCTCAATCAGACTGGGCCAACGACACGTCACCGGGAGCACCTCGCGATGCCAGCTCCCACCGAGATCGTCGGATCGCAGGAGATCCAGACCGCCTCCGAGGATGACGATCTCACCATCGGCGCGGAGCAGCGCCGAAACATCGCCGGTGGTCCTCGCCACCCTGCAGTCGGGCGCGATGGGAACCCGATGCGTTGGTTCGCGCGTCGACACCCCGGTCGAGCCGCAGCCAACTGCTGTGAGCACCATGGCGAGCAGAATCGAGAGACGAGAGAGCCGCATGAGCTGCATCATAACGTGCAGTTCGTAGTTTTGAGTTTTGAGTTTTGAGTTTCATCGCAGGGGGCTTCTCGGAGTGCAGGATCGGCCACCCGCCACCCGTGCGTCGCGCACGGGTCACGGTAGACTGACCCTGCTCAATGGAACTCACTCACTTAACCCACCGGCTCGCCGCAGCAGCGAAGGGGATTCTCGCGACCCGTTCGTACCGTCGGGCTCTTCACCGCGATGAGCCTGCGGGTTCCCTCTCCTTGAGCTTCGCCGACCGGTCGAGCCCCGACCCACCGCTTGTGGAGCTGTGTCTACGAGCGGACGGACCGGATGGAATCGACCTCGACGAGGCACGCCGTTGGTGCAGCCGCCAAACCCTCGCCGAGCTCCGTGCGGTGGGCGTTTGCGCCGATGGCTGCGAGGCCTGGCGAATCGAGGCGGACGGCGACGGCCCGGCGCCGACCGAGGCCGCATGGTTCGCCGCTCCCGGTTTCCTACCGGAGGTGGTTTCGGCCCACCTGGAATCGGCCATGCTGGTCGCCGCCGCCGAGGCGGTGGATGCGGTGGTCCTTCGAGAACGCGTGGGTGTCGAGATCGGCGGTTCGATCTCCGACATCGATCCGGTCCACCGAGCCGCCCTTCGGCCCTGGACGCTCTATCGAAGCGATGCCTTTGCATGGAACCCGGCCACCGACGCCGTCCTGCCGACCAGAGCCGGCCGGATCGCCAAGCTCATCGACACCGGCGGGGTTGCCGACCCACCCGCCACCGCGACCTATTTCAACCGCTTCCGACGGGGCCCGTATGTGGCCGATCGGGATCTTGGACCCACGGCCCGCGTCAACCTGCGCGACGCCTCGCTGCTGGATCGCAAGCCGGTGGGCGACCAACGACCGGCGGTGCTCGTGACCGCGCCCTTCCTGGCCCGCGGCGGCGCCGAACAGACCCTGCACGCCACCATGGCCGCGTTGAACCACCGATTCCGCTTTTCGATGGCGACCCTGGCGCCCCACCGGCCAGCCCTCGGCGACCGCCGGGACGACTTCCTCGAGATCACCGACCGGATCTTCTGTCTCGGCGATCTCGTCCACCCGGATGCCATGGTGGGGATGCTCATCGCGCTGCTCGACGCCACCGGCGCCGAGATCCTCTACAACGCCAACGGGACAACCCTCTTTTATGACTTCGCACCGCGGCTCAAGGCGGCTCGTCCGGGTCTCCGGATCATCGACCACCTCTACGACCACCACATCGGCTATATCGACAGCTATGTCCCCGGGGTCGAGGACTCGGTGGATGTCTGCGTCGCCGAGAATCGCCCCATCGCCGATGTCCTGGTCGGAGAACGCGGGTGGGACGAGACGCGGGTTCCGGTCATCTGGCCCTGCGGCCGGCCCGATGAGGCCATGCCGCCCGAGGCCAAGCACGAACGACTGCGGGACTCCATCCGACACGATCTCGGATTCACCGACGACGACGTGGTTTTCATCACCGCGGCCCGGATGCACGAACAGAAGCGACCCCTCGATCTGGTGGCCCTCGCACAGCGTCTCAGCGATCTTGCATCGGTGCACTTCCTGATGGTCGGTGGCGGTGATCTCGAAGACGCGGTCGACCGCGCCATCGGGGCCACCGACGGCGCGCGGATCCGGCGTCTCGGGTTCCGCACCGACATCCCCGATCTCATCCTCGCCTCCGATGTCGGGTGCCTGGTCTCCGCCCACGAAGGCCTGCCGGTCTTCATGCTCGAGTGTCTCCAACTCGGCCGCCCCTTCCTCGGCACCCGAGTCGGTGATCTCGGGACGGTCCTCGACGAGACCGGCGCCGGGTTGGTGGTTGACCGGCCCGGGGACATCGATGGTCTCGAAGCTGCGGTCCGCCGACTCGCGAACCTCGAAACCCGCGCCCGGTATGCCGAGCGGGCTCGCGTCGCCGCGCCGCGTTTCTCAGTGGCGATCTGCGCCAACGAGTACGCCCGAGCATTCCTTGGTGGACCCTGAGGTGGCCGGCCAACCCATCCGTCAACGCCTCCAGGGGCTCTTCTGGGATCTCAACCCACCGCTTCGGCGTCGGCTGAGGCGGTTCAAGACTCGGCTCTCGCTTGCACGGCATCGCGCACGTCACAGCCGCGACAGCTCGGTCGGCCCCCGGATCGACTCGCTGCCTACCGTTACCCCGACGTCAGCCGTTCACGACCCCGCCATCGCTTTGGCAGAGATCGGCGACGGCCCCGCCGGCGTTGTTCAGACCGAGAATTCGCTGGCCTCCAGTGACCGGGAACGCGACGCCGCAACCTATCTGGCCCACGGCGAGGGCCTCGACCGGCTCCCGGCGGCCCATCTCGAGGCCATGCTCATGGCCGCCGTCGCCGAGGACCTGAATTGGGTCGCCGGAGGTTGGGGAGCGCCTGCCCCCGGCCCATACGGTCCATCGGGGATCGTCGGGCGTGACCCGGCAACGCCCCTCGCGGCTCACCTCCTGCTGCGCAGACCCCACGAGACCAACAGCAGCCGCGCGCCGGTGGTCGGACGCGTCATTGGGCACATCACCTCGCCCGAAAACTGCGCCGGGTTCGAGCCCCTCGATGACCGCCCCGGCGCCGGGCCCCACCGCCTTCGACCCGACGCGGCTCACACCGCCGTCATCCAAGAGCCCTGTTTCGCGGTGGACGAGGCCCTCGGCGGCCTGCCAACCATTGACGGTCCCCCGACGGTGCTCTTTCTACTGCCCTTCCTTGCGGTCGGCGGCGCCGAACGGCTGCTCTTCGATCTCATGGACGGACTCCGCGACCGCACCCGGCTGCTCATCGTCACAACCGACCCGCACCTCGAGTCCCTCGGTCAGACCCTGGACCGGGCGCGGGAACTCTCCCCCCACGTCTACACCCTCGGCGACTGGCTGCCGCGACCGGCCCTGGCATCGGCCCTGCGCCACCTCATCCGCCGTTGGCGGGTCGAAAGCCTGGTCTCGTGGAACGGCACGGTCCTCTTCCACGACGAGGCGGCGGCCCTCCGCCGGGCCTTCCCCCAGCTGCGGATCATCAATCAGCTCTTCAACCACCGCGGCGGTTGGATCGAGCACCTCTCACCATCGTTTGTCCGCGCGGTCGACACCCAGATTGCGGTCAACACCCCCATCGCACGTGCGCTGACCGACGAGCGCGGCGTCCCCGAAGAGCGAGTGGCGACCATTCACCACGCCGTTGGGACGCCGGACCCTCGCGACGACGCCCGCCGCGAAGCCCTGCGTCGGTCTCTCGGTGTCGATGACGAAACCGTGGTGGTAGGCACCTTCATCCGCATGCACCCTCAGAAACGTCCATTGGACATCATCCGGCTCGCCCGCCGAATGACCGCTGAACCGGTCCATTTCTTCCTCGTCGGGGGCGGTCCCTCCGACGCCGAGGTCGATTCCGAGATCGAGCGCGATCCGCCGCCGAATCTGACCCGATGGCCCATGGAGACCGATGCCTCGCCGCTCTATGATGCCGTCGACCTCTGTCTGATGACCTCGGATTTCGAGGGCCTGCCGGTCTTCCTCCTCGATGGCCTGGCCCGCGGCATCCCCTGCATCGCCACCGCCGTCGGCGACATCCCCATGCTGCTTTCACAAGGTGGCGGACGGGTCGTCGATCGTCCGGGCGATCTCGACGCTCTCGCCACGGCCATCCGAAGTCTCCTCGACAACAAAACCCGCAGGGTCGAAGGCGAAAAGGGACGCCGCTCGGTCACGACGAACTTCAGCCTCGATCGCTATGTCAGCGCCTACGAAGCAGTGATCTTCCCCTAGCCGAAAAATACACGTGAATTCTCAATTCTTAATTTTGAATTTTTAATTGCCATCGCAACATAGCTCGGCACAATGCGATTACAGTGGAGGACCCAGCATAGGCGGCGTCTTCATCATGTCACCTTGAGCGAGGGAGTCAGACGACCGAGTCGAAAGGTCCCCCGAAGAAACGAGCGGAATTCTTAATTCTCAATTTTAAATTCTTAATGACCATCGCAGTGATACCGGTGCGATGGTGCGATGGTGCGATGGTGTGATGATGCGATGTAATTCAAAATTCATAATTCAAAATTCATAATTCGTCCGTTGTCGGCCTCCGACGACGTAGAATGTGCTTCGAATGAAGCCATTCGTCAGCGTCATCATCCCGAGCTACAACCACGAGGCCTTTGTCGGCCGCGCGATTGAGAGCGCGCTCTCGTCGGGTGGAGACGACCTCGAAATCGTCGTGGTCGACGATGGTTCCACGGATGCGAGTCGCGAACGGCTCGCATCCTTCAGCGACGACCCCCGGGTCCGGGTCCACCTCCAGGAAAATCAGGGCGCCCACGCCGCGCTCAACCGCGGTCTCGAACTCGCGTCCGGAGAGACGGCCTTCATCCTGAACTCCGATGACGCCTTCTTTCCCGATCGAGTGCCGGCACTCACCCGAAGCCTGCAAGAGAACCCCGAGGCCACCTTGTGTGCGAGTTGGATCCAGGTTGTCGACGGTTCCGGGTCCGAACTCGGGATCAAGAAGGCATGGCACACCCTGCCCCCGTGGCCGGCGCCTACGAAGGAGCCACAGCTCTCCGATCTCGGCGATCCGAGGCTCGCGCTGCTCGAGACCAACTGGATCTCGACGACCTCGAATCTGGCCTTTCCAATGGCCCTGGTCCGTGAACATGGTCTGAGATTCTCACCGCTTCGCTATGCCCACGACTGGGACTTCATCCTCTCCGCCTGCCATCTCGGTGGTCTGGAGCTGGTGGAAGAGCCTCTGGTGCAATACCGGGTCCACGGCGCCAATACCATCGGCGAGGGCGTCGACGAGGGCCAGGGGCTGATGCGGTTCGAGATCATGTGGGTGGTTGCTCGCCATGCATCCCGGCTGTTGCGGGCCAGAGCCGCCGACGATGCCGAGATCGTCCAGCTGCGCCGGCTGCTGTCCGATTCCGCACCGACCTTTGGCTGCGATGCGGTCTTCGATCAACTGATGCTCCTGCGCGGCGCCGATGAGACCATCCCAGCCGCCTTCGACGCTCTCACCGATCCCGACCATCCGTTCACCAGGGCCGCCGTGGAACTTCTCAGGGACTGAGAAGCTACGGCGCCGTCAGATCCCACTCGGTCGTGTCGCCGGACTCGAATCCATCGGCGAAGATCAACCCTTCGAGCTCGTCGACAAAGACCGTGGTCGTGGCCACGATCCCGCCCTCTTCGGTGACGACCATCAGGGTGTAGGTGGTGGTCGCCGTGGGCGCCACCACTATGGAACCCGACGCCGTACCGAGATCGCCGATGCCGTGGTCGAGATAGGCGCCGATGTAGGTCCCGGAGGTGGTCGACCAGCTCAAGGTCGTCGACCCCCCGCCGCTGATGCTCTGTGGGTCCGCCGTCAGAGTCGCCACCGGGGTCGCCCCATTGCCGATGATGGCTACGAAATCCTGCCCTGAGACGTTGAGGGTGTGGCTTCCCACGGCAGCGGTTTCGAACCCAATCCCTCCGTTCACCGTACTCCCGTCGAGGATGGCGGACCCACCACTCCAGGCATAGCCGAGATAGGCCTCGGTCGAGCTCCCCGGATCGCCGGCCGCCACCGTGGGTAGGATCTTGCTCGGCGCGGCGCGGAGGACGCCCAGGACCGGAGCCGAGGAGCTCCACTGGTTGTTGGCCCCCTTGTCGATGCCGCTGTGGACGAGGACCAACGAGTTGAGCTCACTCACGGTCTTCGAACCGACCATCGAGTGGCGATAGATCCGATCCGAAAACGTCGTGTTATGAAAGGTGTTTCCGTTGTACCGCATCCCGTTGATAGGGCTCGGGTTCCGGTCGTCATCGAAGATCGGGATCCCGGTATTGAGCGACAACGTGCTCAATGCCAACACGCCACTGATGGGAAGATCGAACCCCGGGAAGGCATTCACGATTGGCGCGGCGAAGATCGCGGCGCCGTACGACTCGGATTCGGCCTCGCTGACCCCCGGGCTGATCTCGTTTTCGAAGAGCTGGCACCCATCGAGGGTGAAATCGGTCCCAGCGGCGTAAATGGCGCCCCCGAAACGATTGGCGGAGTTCTGCGCGAAGGTCGTGTCGTTGGCCGTGAAGTCCGACTCGTGGATGACCCGCATGGCGCCGGCGTTGGAGGAGTCGCCGAGCGCATCGGAGCCCATGATCAACGAGTCGCTCATATCGCCATCGACGTGCGACAGACTCATCCCGCCGCCGATGCCCTTGCTCTGGGCATCACCCGGTTCCACGTCGCAGTCGGCGAAGATGGTCCGCCGAATGATCAACGGCGCCCTGTTTGTGGCCGGGGTGCCGATGATGGGGCTGCCCGAGAGTCCGTAGGTGCGACGGACATCGCCACTGACGAAGATCCCGCCCGCCGCCTGCCCGACCGTCGTGACGGCCCCGCTGCGACCCTGGAAATAGCTGTCCCGCACCGTCAGCTCGCTCGACGGATAGTTGGTGGTTCCATCTTCCGGTCCGTCGTTTGACGTGACCTTGATCGCCCCGCCGAAGCCGGTGCTGGAGCCGATATCAACGGCGCGATTGCCGATGAAGACCGAGTCTTCCACGGTGGCGACTCCGCGATAGAGGCTGAGGCCGCCGCCCAGGTCGGCGTCGTTGTATAAAAAGCGCGAGTTGACCACCAGAAGATGCGCCTGATCTTCAACATGGATCGCACCTCCCTCGGTGGGAGACGGCGAAGACACCCCCGGATCGGGCTTGGCCTTGTTGCCCTCGAAGGTGCAGTTGGCGACGACGATCACGCTGCGCGCCTGCTGCCACGGGGATTGCCACTCGCCGATGGTATAGATGGCGCCGCCGGCGAAACCCGACTCGTTGCCTTCGAACCTCGTGTTGGCCACCCACAGGGTCGCGTTGTTGACATCGATCCCGCCAGCGGTCGCGGTCGGGCGATGACCGGGGAAATTGCTTCGGTTGTTCAGCACCCGAGATCTGTAGATCCACACCTGGGAATCGCCACCGATCCGCAACGCCGCACCTCCGTTGGCGGCCCGATTGCCGGTCCAGAGGCAGTCGTCGAAGACCGCCGATGAACCGTCGAAGACCCCGACGCCGCCGCCACCGGTGGTCGGCGAGTCGCCGTTGTTGTTACTGAAGGTGCAGCCGCGGAAGGTCGCATCGGCCTCGTACAAACTCACCCCGCCAACCGTGCCGTCGGTCTGTGATCGGCCGTTGGCGATGACCAGATCGACAAAGACCACCGAACCCTGCAGGCTCGCATTGTCCACGAGGTAACGCAGAACGGGCTGGGTGCCGCCGCCGTCGAGGATCACGGTGCCCGATTCGGCTCGCATGGTGAAGGTCCGTGCCGGGTTGTTGATGTGCCACCCTCCCGATGGGGCGGAATAGGTGCCGGGAGCGATTTCGATGACCGCGCCGTCGGGGACCGTTTCGATGGCCTGTTGAATGGTGGCAACATCCCGCGGAACCTTGACGACAATTTCAGCCGACGCCCAGCCCGCAGCCCCGATCAAAACAACAGATACCGCAGTCCGAAGATGCACAAGCACTCCTAAAGCTGGTCTTCAACGGCTGTGGACCGCCTGAAGAACCCGATTTCTTCAGTTTTAGTCTATCAACCAAGTCAGACAAGAAACGTGGGGCAGATCACGCCCACGTCATCGTTGTGTCAAATCGCCAGCTGCACCCCCGGGCCCCGGCATTCCGCGAAACCCGCCCAGATCCCCGGTTTCGAAGTCGGCGCCGCTGATCGAATCCGGACGCTCCCACTCGAGCCCGCCGGCGCCGTCCTCGGTGAGGTATCGATCGAGGAGATCCGCCGCCAACCGATTGCCCGAACGGTTCCAGTGGGTGTCCCGACGTCGGTACAGCCGCAGATCGCCACCGACACGGATGAACTCGGGGGTGAGATCGAGGACATCGACGCTGCGGTCGTTCAGGTATTCCCCGAGCCGTCGGGAGGGGCGCTTGAGGTCGTACTCTTCCAGGACCCTGCCCTGGACGGCGGCCGCCTCTTGCGCCAGAGCCGGATCGACCTGGTATTCATCGGGGATGACCATCACGACGAACCGACCGCCCATGTCCTCCACCTCTTGGTGAAATGCCATCAGGGTCGCACCGACCTTGTCGAGGAGGAACTCGAACGAGGCGTTGTTCTCCTCGAGGCACAGAGCCATCCGCCGCGCCTCGATTTCCATGAACTTCTCGCGTCTGAAAGTCGGCCGATCGAGTCGAAAGGTTCGTGAGTAGTCCGCGATGGGATAGCCACCCAGATCGTGGCCCGTGTTCCCATCGTTCTCACGGCCATGGCCGTGTCCCGCCGCCACACCCCGGGTCACGCGCACCAGATTTCTCGCGAGCCGGAAACCGAATGAGTAATCGCCCAAGAGATCGAGCATGGGGTGCTCTCGGAGACCCTTGGTCGCCTTCCTCCCTCGGTGGTCGACAAAGTCGTTGCCGACAAAGAAACCGAGGATCACGAGATCGGGATCGAGGCGCGAGCCCTCGATCTGCCACAATCGAAACTGGAAGTCGGGTCCGGTGGCGGGCACACCGAGCCGCAGAACCTCCACCGATCCCCCCAGGGACCCGCGCAGCTTCTTCTCGAGGACGGTCGGCCAGTGCTGCTCGTGGGGCAATCCACCCGAAGCCCAGGTGAAGGAATCACCAAAGGCGAGCACCCTGAACACATCCCGCGGTTTTTCGACGATGTACTCCGTTGTCCGCAGCCCCTTGGCGTTGAGTACATAGCCATAACTTTCGGTGTGTGGCACAAATCCGAGAATGCTCCGATCGAGAAGCTCTTCTATGCTTTTCAGACTCTGGTAAAAGGTCGTTGCCGCCGGTTGGTAGAGCAAACGGCGGATCCCGGTGCGGGGCGCGATGACCCGTAGCGCGATTTCGAGGACCACCACCGCGATGACCAATTGAACCGCAACGAGGCGCAGTGTCCGCCATCTCGACCGTCGATCATTGCCGCCGCCTCTCGTCGGTTTCCCCATTATGGATCACGGTCGTTTTCGTCGGCGGCCACATCGATGATGGCGGAGACGTCTCCCTGCGGCAGAGGGATCCGACGCTCCTCGGCGCGTTCCCGCACCGCATCCACCGCTGTCGGGACCAATCGAAGCCACTGATCCGCTGCCAGGGTCAAGCCCGCATCGCGGCCGAATCGCGCCACCGCCAGACCCTTGACGAAGCCGTAGCGAAAGAGCGCGTAGAGCAGAGGATCAGCGAGATCCGTGGCCGGTTCGTCGAAGAAGACCGCGAGGCCCGTGGCCCGGCGCTCCCAGGTCTCGAGCCCGTCCCGGACCTGCGCCACCTTCGCCCGGTACGACCGATCAGAGGTCAGAATCTCGAGGCGGTGCCACATGAGGGTCCGCAGATCGATCCACTTGGCGAGCTGGGGGTGGATCCGGAAGAGCACATCGGCCATCTCGCCACAGCGGACCTGGCGAGCGAAGAACGATCGTGCGTTGTAGTGGTGGTGGTGCCAGGCCAACGCCGATGCGTGGTAGAAGATCTTCATCCCACGGCGCGCCAGCCGGTAGGCGAACTCGGCGTCTTCAAAGGCAGCAGCCGGGAACTCGCAACTGAAACCACCAGGTTCGGCGGCGAGCAACTCTCGCCGCACCGATACATTTGACGTGTAGAAGTGGCGGAAATCGTACTCGGCGCCATCGGTGAAGACCGAGTAACTGAACTGCTGGGCCCCCGGACCATCGATGTGGCGCATGGTTGAGGTCAGATCCGCACCCTCGGGCCATGCCGTGAGCCCGAGGACCGCCGCACGTGGGTCGCCTCGCCGATCGTGCTCGGCAAGGTGCTCCGCCACCTGATCCGGATGGGGCTCGATATCGTCACCGCCAAAGAGCACGATGTCGCCGGATGCCATTTTGAACGCCCGGTTCCGAGCCAGCGCCGGTCCGCCGTTTGGCTGGCTCTGAAATCGAAGCCGAAATCTCCGGGACCGCCAATTCGCCAGAGTCGCCGATGTGGCATCGTCCGAACCGTCATCGACCACCACGACCTCGAACGGCAGGTCGGCGGGGCGTTGCTTCTCGAAGGCGCCCAGAACCTGCGCCAGACCCTCCACCCGGTTGTATGTCGGGATGATCACCGAAGCCGCGACCGCGCCCATGTCAGCTCTTCTCCGAGCCGTCCGGGGTTCCCCG
>Ga0164313_10000105_pt1 | contig 52983 bp, 41 predicted proteins | sample GuaBasSedimGuay4_FD_113735 | JGI IMG/M metagenome (GOLD analysis project Ga0164313, IMG submission 113735) | Subseafloor sediment microbial communities from Guaymas Basin, Gulf of California, Mexico - Guay4, Core 4569-4, 0-3 cm | ecosystem: Environmental > Aquatic > Marine > Hydrothermal vents...
TCCAGCGCTGCCTCTACACCAACTACTGCGAGGCCCTCGACCAACGCCACCTGCAGGTGACCTGCCAGCTCTGGGATCGGCTCAGCAGCGACGGAACGACCGCGTCGCTCAGCCCCGATGGGCGACGCCGGCTCGAGGCGCCGCCGGACGGCTGGCGCGCGCGCTCGCGCGGCAGCTGACCAACGCGGCTGTGCTGACGGTGCGGGCGCCGCGCAGCTTGTCTCCCGCTGGCCGACGCCGCTCAGTTGTTCGAGGGCTTGCCGCCGTCCAGCGCCATCCAGGCGTAGCCGCCCCCGAGCTCGCGCAGCACCGTGGCCCAGAGCTGCTCGGCGGGCACATCGAACACGTGCCGCGCCTCGGCAGGCGCCACGATCCAGCTGCCCTCCTCGGTCTCGCGCTCGAGCTGCCCGGGGCCCCACCCGGCGTAGCCCACGTAGGCGTTCACCGCGATGCGACACTCCTGCTCATGCTCGTCCAGGTCTTCCAGGCTGACGCCCACCGTGACCCCCGGCAGCACGGCGTGACCGCACTCGCTGCAAGAGCTCATCAGCTGCAGTCGCCCCAGGTCCACGGGCCCCCCCTGCATCAGCGGCACGCCCTCCGCGCGCGGGTGCGCGTCGTCCGTCACGTCAGCCAGGTTGCGCTCCAGCGGTCGGTTCAGCACCAGGCCAAACGCGCCCTCCTCGTCGTGGCTCACGATCAAGGCCACCGTGCGCCGGAAGTTGGGGTCGAGCAGGTCGGGGCTGGCCACCAACAGGAAGCCGCCGGGCTGTCTGGCCATCGGAGCCACATCGCCTCGCTACGGGGACTGGCGTGACGCCGCCCGCGCGGCGCCCTCAGCGGAATCCTAGCAGCCCGCGACGATCGCGCCACGCAGGCGCGCCGAGTGCCGAGCGGCGCGAGTCCCCGGCGCGCGCGACGCAGGAGGCCCAGGTCGTTTGTCCCCAGCGTCAGCATGGGCTATACCCCTGGCCCCTCCACTGGATAGTGCCGCCATGTTCTACGACCCCGCCATGACCGCTCCGATGCGCACCGAGTTGACCCAGTTCGGCGTGCGCTCCCTCGAGACAGCTGAGCAGGTGGACGATGTGCTCGCCGATTCGGCCAAGACCACCCTGCTGGTAGTGAACTCGGTCTGTGGCTGCGCGGCGGCCAACGCCCGCCCCGGTGTGGCCATGGCCAGCCGGCACGGCACCCAGCCCGACAACCTGGTGACGGTGTTTGCAGGCGTCGATCGCGAGGCCACCGAGCGCGCGCGCAGCTACATCAAGGGCTACATGCCCAGCTCGCCCTCCATGGCCCTGCTCAAGGGTGGCGAGGTGGCCTTCATGCTGCAGCGCCATGAGATCGAGGGGCGCTCTCCCGAGGACATCGCCGCGCGGCTCTCCAGCGCGTTCGACGAGCACTGCACCGGCTGAGGCGCACGCGGCGGCGGACGCGGCCCCAGCGCCCGCCCCCCGCCGCAAACGCGAGCGCCGGCGCTACTCCTCCTGCGCGGCGGCCCAGAGCAGCGCCGCGCGCTCCACCCCGCGCGCGACCGCGGCCAGGAACTCCCCGTCCAGGGTCTCCGGCCGGTCGTCAGGGCGGTGGTAGTGCGGGTTCCGGAAGGGCGCGGTGTCGGTCAGCATGACGGCCGGGATGTTGGCGTCCCAGAAGCTGGCGTGGTCGCTGCGTCGGCTGTCCGGGATCAACCAGCCCGCGCCGGCCAAGCGGTCGTAGTCCACGACGCGCAGAGCGCCGGCCGCGGTGGCGCGCAGTGAGCTGGCGCTGAGCTGCACCAACGGGGCGCTGGCCTGGTTGCCCAGCACGAGCACAAAGTCACCGACGTCGCCCGGGTCCAGCAAGGCGCGCGTGGCGGCCGGCATGGTCTGCACGCCGGGCCGTCGATCGGTGTAGCCCACTGACTCCAGGTTGATCACGCCGGCGATTCGTCGCCGCGCCTGGGCCGAGAGCGAACGCACGTAGTGCCGCGAGCCCACCAGGCCCCGCTCTTCGGCGTCCACCAGCAGCAGGCGCAGCTCGGCCGGCAGCTCGCGCCCCGCCAGGCGCCGGGCCACCTCGAGCAACGCCGCCACGCCGCTGCCGTTGTCGTCCGCGCCCGGCGAGCCGGGCACGCTGTCGAAGTGAGCGCACAGCAGCAGCGCGTCCGGCGCCGCGCCCCCCCGCGCGACTTGCGCCGGCCCAGCCAGGCGCACCTCGATGTTGGCCAGCTCGATGCCGGGCAGACCGGACCACGAGAACGTGCGGCGCTGCGGCTCTAGACCCATGGCCTGCAGGCTCTGCATCAGGTGCTGCTGGGCCCGGCGGTGCCCTGCCGTGCCCGGTGTGCGCGGCGCGGGCAGGGCCGTCAGGCGCGCCAGCACGCGCTCGGCGTTGATGGGCGGCCGCGGTGCCCGCGAGCTCTGCTTCGCTGCCGCGGGCTGACGGGCAGGCGACGCGCAGGCCAGCGCCGACAGGATCAGCGCTAGCAGCAACCGTGTCGCGCTGGAGCCGGCGGCGCCCGCGCCGGCGGAGTGGCGCTGCTGGTGCCCGCGCAGACGCACACTCAGCGTCCGCTCGGCATGCCCGGCGCCAGCAGGCGTTGACGGTAGGTGTCGTACAGCCGGGTGTGCTTCGACTCGACGCCCACGTCGCGACCGCCGATGAAGACCGCCTTGACCGCGCTGCGGATCTGCAGCGGGCTCCCGTCGGTGACGATCACGTCGGCGCGCAGGTCCGGCAGCAGCCGACCCAGGCGCTCATCCAGCCCGAGGATCGATGCCGTGCCGGCGGTGAGCGCCTCCATGGCGGCGTCCTCGTCCAGGCCGAAGGCCACCGCCATGGCGGCCTGGTAGGGCAGGTTGCGCGCGTTGTGGTTGTCGGCGCTGCGGAAGCCGATGGCGACGCCCGCGCGTTGCAAGATGCCAGCGTTGGCGTAGACGCTGTCGTAGCGCTGCTCGCGGCCGGCGGGCATGGAGAACACGGAACCCAGCAGCACCGGCACGTCGGCCAGGGCCAGTCGATCGGCCACCTTCCAGCCCTCGCGCGCGCCGACGATGACCGCGTCAAGGCCCTCCCGGTCGGCGAAGTCGAGCGCGTCCGCGATCTGGTCCGCGCGATCGCAGTGCAGCTGCAGCTTGCCCTGGCCCAGGGCAAAGGGCGCGATGGCCGCCAGCCGCGGGTCGTAGGGCGGCAAGCTCGCGTCGCTGTCCCGGGCCTCGGCGACGGCGCGTGCATACTCGCGCGCGGCGGCGAACACGGCCGTCAGGTGTTCCCAGGCCTCGTCCAGATCCTCGAGCAGCTGCTCATCGTCACTCCCGCCTCCGGCGGCGTCGTGGACATGCCTCGGCGCCGGTCCGCCGCTGAGCTCGTGCGCAAAGACCTCGTCGCAGCGATGGTCGCGGCTCTGGGCCTGATCGAGCCGCCAGCGCGCGTCCTCCGCGTGACGGTCGACACGCGGCACCGCCACGTGCAGGGCGGCGCCATCCAGCACCAGGGCCTCAGCCACGGTCCAGCCCTCCAGCGCCATGACCGACGACTGCCCCATGATGCCGCGTCCGCGGGGCACCACCAACGTGCAGGTGATCCCGTTGACGCGCGCCACCGGGATGGTCTCGGAGGCCGGGTGCCAGGCCGTGCTGGTGCGCATGTCAGCCTGGTCGAGGCCGGGCTCGCGCAGGTCCATGGACTGCTTCACGGCAGAGATTTCACCCAGACCCACGCTGCTGCCGCCGTCCACCAGACCCGGCCAGACGTGCAGTCCGGTGACGTCGTGCACGCGGTAGCCGTCGCGCTCGAGCCACTCGGCGGGTGGCGTACCGGGCAGCACGTCGGCGATGCGGCCGTCGCGCATGAGCACTGTGCCCGGGGAGAGCACCTGCAGGTGCCCGTCGATGCGCGTCATGGTGTGGACCGTGCCGCCCAACAGGGCCACGGCCTCGGGCGCCGGCCGGGTGGGCGTGCTGGGGGCCGCGGTGCCGCCACGGGGCAGCTCCAGGGCCCCCGCGGCGTCGGCGCGCAGCTCCCGGTTGCGGGCCTCGGCCAGGCGCGGTGCCAGCGCTCCCGGCGCGTCGTCGTCGCCCAGCTCGGCCAGAGCCGCCCGCCCCGCGGCGATGCGCGCGGCCAGCTCGGCCTCCCAGGGCAGGTACGCGTCGGCGTCGCGTTCGAAGTAGACCTCGCCATCCACCAGCGTCAGCTCGACGCGTGAGCGCGTGTCGAACGGATGCCCGCTGTACAGCGCCAGGTCGGCATCCTTGCCTGGCTCGAGCGAGCCCACACGCTGCTCCAGCCCGAGCTGCGTGGCGGGCGTGAGCGTCACCATGGCGAAGGCGTCCTGCTCGGACACGCCGCCGTACTTGATGGCCTTGGCGGCCTCCAGGTTGAGGCGCCGGATGTGGTCGCCGCTGTCGCTGTTGATCGACATGAGCACGCCGGCCTCGTGCACCAGCGCGGGGTTGTAGGGCGTGCCGTCGTAGGCCTCGAACTTGAAGCCCCACCAGTCGATGAAGGTGGACGCCCCCAGGCCGCCGTGCGCGGCGATCTCGCGGGCCACCTTGTAGCCCTCCAGCACGTGCTGGAAGGTGGCCACCTTGAAGCCGAACTCCTCGGCCACGGCGATCAGCATGAGGATCTCGTGGGCGCGATAGCAGTGGCTGTGAACCGCGATCTCACCGGCCATGATGCCTGCCAGCGCCTCCAGGCGCAGGTCGCGGCGCGGCGGATCGGGGTCCTCGCCGGCGGCCTCACCCTGTCCGAAGCGGGCCCAGTCGTCGGCGTAGCGGCGCGCGTCCTGGAAGGCCCGGCGCAGGGAGCTGGCCACGCCCATGCGCGTCTTGGGGAAGCGCTCGCCGTCGCCCCAGTTGGCCTGGCGCGGGTTCTCGCCCAGCGCGAACTTCACGCCTCGCGGCGCGCCCTCGAACACCAGCTCCGGGGCGCTCTGCCCCCAACGCAGCTTGATCACCTCGTGGCGACCTCCGATGGCGTTGGCGCTGCCGTGCAGCAGGCGCGCCGAGGTGGTGCCGCCGGCCAGGGCGCGGTAGATGCCCACGTCGTCCGGATCGACCTCGTCCTCGATGGTCACCTCGGGCGTGATGTTGCGGGTCCACTCGTTGATGCCGCCGCGGATCGCGATGTGCGCGTGGGCGTCCAGCACGCCGGGCGCGATCCAGCGACCCCGGGCGTCCAATTCGGTGACCCCGTCCGGCAGGCTCAGGCCGCGGCCCAGGGCCTCGATGCGCCCGTCGCGCACCAACAGGTCCGTGTCGCGCAGGCTGCCGCCGGTCACGGTCAGCAGGTTGCCACCGCGCAGCAGCACGTCCCCGCCGGTGTGGGTCCGTGGCGTGCGGTCGCTGTCCAACTCCAGCGGCCACTCGGTCTCGCCCTTGGCGCGTTGGGCGGCGGCCAGGGCCACCTGGTAGCGCGTGCTGGCCAGGGGCCGCTCGTCGTCCGGCTCATCGTCGCTGGCGTCCGGGGAGTCGTCCGAGCTGTCGTCGTCGCTGGCCGACTCATCGCTCTGATCCTGACCGCCCGGGGTGTCGTCCCGGTCGCTGTCGTCGGTGTCGTCGTCAGCGCTCGCCTCGCGGTCTTCCTCCGAGTCGCCCGCGCCGTCATCACGCCCGGCCAGGCGCCGCTCCGCGGGTGTGCGCAGGTCGAAGAGGCGTTGCTCCAGCAGCACCAGCTCGACATCGGAGTCCGCATCCAGGGGATCTCCGCGCCAGCCGGTGAGCAGGGCCGCGGCGCCCTCGCTCAGGACGCCCTCGGGTGCTTGGCTGCCGAGCACGCGGCGCGCCCCCGTGGTCAACGCGGCCAGGGCGTCCTGCGCGCTCAGGTCGCCGTGCTCCATGGCGCTGCGGACGCCCTTCAGCAGGTCTTCCGGCTGTCCCGACAGGCTGGCGAAGGCCACCGGAACGCCCGCTTCGATCAGACGTGCGGCTCCCGCGACCCGCTCGACCCACTGTGCGTGCCGATGGGCCAGCAGCCGCTGGGGGATCTCATCCGCGTAGGGCGCCGGCCGTGGCCAGCCCAGCGCGGTGTCCGTGTCGTCCGAGCCGGGGTCGCTGTCGGCCTCGCTGTCGGGCTCGCCCTCGGCATCGTCTTGGTCGTCGTGGCCGGGCTCGCCGCCCTCGTCGCCGCCCTCGTCGCCGCCCTCGTCGCCGCCCTCGTCGCCGCCCTCGTCGTCGCCCTCGTCGCCGCCCTCGTCGTCACCCGCGTCGTCGTCATCATCTGCGGCGTCGTCGGGCGCGTCGGGTTCGTCGGGTTCGTCGGGCGCGTCGGGTTCATCGGGGAAGTCCACGTCCAACAGCACGCCCATGTTGCGGGCGGCCAGCTCTGGGGCCAGCTCCCAGGCCTCATGGCCGCCAGAGATGATCACGCGCAGGCCGGGAAACTCGTCAGCCAGGCCCATGGCGAGGCGCACGTCTTCCTCCTCGCGCGCCTCGAGCACCAGCGGCATGCGGCCCTCGAGAACAGCCTGCAGCGCGGTCAGCCCGGCGTCCTGCAGCGGGCGCTGTTGGGAGCGTCCCTGGGCATGGCGCTCCCACACCAGCGCGCGGTGCTGCGCATCGAGGAAGACCTGTCGCAGGTGCGCCAGGCGGCCCATGAGCGTGGCCGGGTAGGCGCTTCCGGAGTATTCGCGTCCCACGCCGCGCCAGTGCAGCGAGCCGAACTGCGCCACGTCCGTGGCCAGCAGCACCTCCCGCGCAGGCAGGTCGCTGGGCAGCATCCAACTCGCGCTGCCGGCGAGCAGCATGCGCTCGGGAGCCAACAGCAGCACGCCGAAGCCGGACTCGCGGTGCCCGGAGAGATCCGCGCCGTCGTGAGCGAGGCCGCGCCAGGCCTGGCGTTCGGGTGCCAGGCCCAGCCGGTTGCCCTCCACCATGGCCGACAGGGTGTCGCGCGTGTCGTCCACCGCTCGCCCCTGCATGTCGGCGTGGCCGGCGAACGAGAGCTCGCCGTGGTGGCCGGCGTCCACCAGCGCGGGGGCCAGGGTCAGCCCGCCCACATCGATCACGCGCGCGTCCGCCGGGATGGCGAGCCCGGAGCCCATGGCCTCGATGCGTCCGTCGCGCACCAGCACCACGGCGTCGTCGATCAGCTCGGCTCCGGCGGACGGCAGCAGGCGTCCTCCCACCAGGGCCAGGGGCTGCTCCGCCAGGTTGGCCGTGACCGTTGGAGCGAGCAGCAACGAGCACAGCAGCGTCAGGAACAGCAGCGGGACGGCCATGGGGACTCCTCCGGGCGCGGTGCCAAGTGAGCGGCGAGGGTAGCCGCTGTTCAGGTCGAACGTCGAGCGGCCTCGAGCCGAGAGCGGCGCTGCTGCCGCGCCCGCGTGCGCTCTCGGGCCACTGCCACGACCTCCGCCGGCAGCTCACGGCCCGCGCCGCGCAGGTAACCCAACTCGAAGCGGCGGCGATCCGACGCGGTGATCACGGGCGGCAGATCCCCGAGCTGACCCAGCATGCGTACCAGGACCTCGGGGTCGTGTGGCTGGCAACGACGCATGTTGTCGAGATCGACGAGGTTGACCCGCGGCCAGGTCGGAGACGGTCGCAAGCGCAGATCGACCACGGGCTCCGCCGGCGCGCGCGAGAGCAGCACGTTCTTGCCCGACATGTCCGCGTGACGCAGGCCTGCCCGGGCGAGCACGCCGACCGCGTGCCCCACGGCCCAGGCCACCGCGCGGCGATCGAGCGCTCCCAGCGTCCGCGCCTCCAGGGCCTGGCCCCAGTCGGTGAGCGAGGTGGCATCCACCACGGCACGAGTCACCAGCCAGGCCGAGCCGCCGGGGCGCTCGAGCATGGCCAGCGCCTGCGGGGTGGGCACCCCGAGCACGCGGCAGCGGCGCGCAAAGCGCCACGCGCCGCGCGCGCGCCCCAGCCCCAGGCGTGCGCGCAGCAGCGGCATCAGTCCCTGGGGCAGGTAGTGCTTGACCACCCGGGCGCCTGGCTCATCGACGCCTGCGCCGCCGGCCAGACCGGCCAGATCGGACGGGCCGGCCGGCGAGATGTGCGCGTGTGCGGCTGGACGCTCGCCGGCCGCCGGGGCCGGCAGCGAGTCCACCCACGACACGCTGCTGGCCCGCGCCGCAGAGAGCATGCCGGCGCCGGAGGCCTCGGCGGCACGGTGCACATCGAGATCGTGCGCGAGCAACTCGAGCCCGTACTCTCGTCGCCGGTGCAGCCGCCCCAGCGCGCCGCGACTGCCCACGAACTCGCTGGAGTCGCGCATGGCGCGGGCCGAGCGACCGCGCACGTAGTCGTCCGCGAAGCGCTTCAACGCGCGGGACACGGCGACCACCGTGAGCGCCACGTCCGCGCCGGACTGGCCGCGCTGCTCGGCATAGCGCTGCGCCAGCTCAGGCACACGGCCCAGGTCGATGGACGCGCGCAGCGAGAACAGCAGCCGCCCCAGGTTCTCCATGCGCTGCCGGGTGCTGAGCACCGGCACGCGCCAGAGCGAGTGCAGGTCGATGATCACGATGCAGTCATCACGGTCGAGCAGCAGGTTGCCCGCGTGCAGGTCGCGGTGCCAGAAGGCGTGCTGGTGCAGCCGGGCCACCACGTCCATGACGCGCAGCGCCAGGGCCACGGCCTCCGGGCCGTCCGGTGGCAGCGCGGCCAGGGCCTGCTGCACGCTGCGCGCGCCGAGCACCTCGCGCGACAGCAACCACGACTCGGTCAGGGCCCCGCCCTCGCGACGATCGGCATAGGCCACCGGCCGCGCGGTGGGCAGACCCGCGTGGCAGAACTCCTCCATGGCGCGGAACTCACGCTCGGCGCGGCCGCCCAGCAGCCAGGTCTTGAGCGCCTCGCCCGAGCGTCCGCGGTAGTGCTTCAGCACCAGCTGGGCCGGGTCGCCGGTGAGCCGCCAGACGGTGCGGTTGCGATTGTGCTTGTAGACCTCGTGCTCCACGGGCACGTCGCCCCGCTCGAGGCGCTCGGCCAGCGCGAGCAGCGGTGCATCGGGCGGACTGGCCCAGACCCAGGACAAACGACCCATCTGCGTGAACGTCTCCCAGTGAAGTTGAGCGACATGATAGGCACCACAGCCCCCGACGGGAGATGCGTTCGGGAGCGAGAGCTGCCCGTGCTAGCCTCGGGGCCTCCCCACGAGCCCCTGCCAGCCCCGTGCGCGTCGCCCTCGTCTTCAGCCGCTTTCATCAGCAGGGAGGCTCCGAGCGGCAGGTGTACATGCTCTCGCGCGACCTGTCGGCGGCCGGCCATGAGGTCCACGTCTTCTGCCGGCTGGTGCGAGACAGCGCTCCGCCCGGGGTGCTGCTGCACGTCATGCCGCGCCTGCCCCTGGGGCCGCTGCTCGAGCTGTTGCTGTTCTCGGCCTGGGCTCGTCGCGCCATCGCCAGCTACGAGCGGCGGCACGAGCCCTTTGACGTGCGCCACGCCTTCGGCCGCACCCTGGGCCAGGACGTCTACCGCGTGGGCGGGGGCAGCCACCGCACCTACCTCGACCACGCCCACGCCCTCGAGCGGGCGCCCTGGCTGCGGCGGCTGGCGGCGGCCACGCCGCTGCAACGCCTCAAGGTGTCCATGGAGGAGCGCTCCCTGCGTGGGGAGCCGCGAGCCGTGGTGATCACCAACAGCGCCATGGTGCGGGACGACCTGGCACGCCGCTACGACCTGGACGCGCAGCGCCTGGTGATCATCCGCAACGGCGTCGACCTCGACCTGTTCCGCCCGGCGTCCGCCGCCGAGCGGGCTGGCACACGCCGCGCCTGGGGGCTGGACGACAGCCATCAGGTGGCACTGGTGCTGGGCGCAGCCTATGCGCGCAAGGGGCTGCAGCCGGCCCTGCGAGCCCTGGCCCTGCTGGCGGCCACGCAGCCCAAGCTGCGCCTGGTGGTGGCGGGCAAGGAGCGCCGACCGCGGCTGTGGCGGCGCCTGGCGCAGCAGCTGGGCGTGGCTGATCGCGTGGTCTGGCTGGGAGCCTGCGTGACCCCCGAGACCACCTACCGTGGCGCCGACGTGTTCGTGCTCCCCACCGCGTACGACGCCGCCGCCAACAGCACCCTCGAGGCCCTGGCCTGCGGCCTGCCCGTGATCACCTCGGCCATGAACGGCGCCGCCGAGATCCTGGAGCCAGGCACCCACGGCGAGGTGCTACCCAGCCCCGTGCACCCGGACGATCTGGCCGCGGCCATGCTGCGCTGGATCGACCGCGACGACCGCGAGCAGTTGGCCACACGTACACGGACCGTGGCCTCGCGCTACCCTTCCAGCCACGCCTCTCAGCGCGTGGTCGACGTCTACCACGACCTCCCGCCCCGCCTCCCGACCGCAGGAGCCATCTCATGAGCGACCACAGTCCCTACCAGAAGGGCATCATCAAGCGCTTCTACGAGAACCGCGACACGCTCGCGCTGCAGAAGCTGGGTGAGGTCGTCAGCAACCTCTATCTGGCCACGGGTGAGGCCAAGATCACGCGGCTCTGGAAGAGCGCCCACAGCCAGATGATCGCGGCGGGCGTGCACGAGCACGAGGCGGGCGAGGTGCTCAAGGAGCGCGACCTGGGCGCGCTGGCCAAGCTGGTGGCCCGCATCTCCTGAGCTCAGGCCTCGCGTTCGACTCCGAGCTGCTTGAGGTAAGCCAGCATGGCGTTGAACTGCCCGTGCAGATCGTGCTGGTCCACGCCCACCGGTGACTTGAAGTAGCAGGACAAATGCTCCATGGGGCCGGACTCGCCGCGCCGCATGGCCAGGTCGGTCAGCCGCACCATGTCCAACACCAGCGGCGCCGCCAGGATGGCGTCGCAACCCTGCCAGGTGAACTGCATCGACATCTTGTGGTCGAGAAAGCCCTGGAAATGGATGAAGTCCCAGGCCGTCTTGCGGTCGTCGAGCGACTCCACGTAGTCGATGCCCACGTGGGTGTGCAGTGGGTAGCCCAGGATGCCCTGCAGCACGGCGTCCTTTGTACGCACCTTGCTGGCCAGGTTGTCGCTGTGGCTCAGGATCTGCCCGTCGCGGTCGCCCAGGATATTGTAGCCCTGCCAGCTCAACACGCGCAGGTGGCGGTACTTGAACATCGGCGCCAGCGCGCTCTTCACCAGGGTCTCACCGGTCTTGCCGTCGTTGCCCATGAAGGGCACCCCGGCGGCACGCCCGATCTCCGACATGGCGCCGCCCAACGCGGCTGACGACGGCGTGAAGTTGATGAAGCCGCAGCCCTGCTTGAAGGCCGCGTAGGAATAGAGCAGCGATGGGCGCACGCGCTCCGTCGCGTTCTGATCCAACAGCGCCTCCAACGCCTGCACCGAGTCGGCCTCGCTGCCCGGCTCCAGGTCGGGCTCAGTGGAGGCCAGGTTCACCACCACCACGCGGTCCAGGTCGTTGCTCTCGGCAAACGCGCCGATGTCGGCGCGAATACGCGCGATCTTCTCGCGCAGCGAGGACGGCGAGCGCGCCTCGTCCTCCGTCACCAGCTCCGCGATGGCGTCGCCGCAGTTCACCGCCGTGCCGACCCGCAGCTGCTTGGAGATCTGCTCCAACTCGGGCCGCAGCTGCTGGATCACCTCCAGGTCGAGCGAGCCCGAGAGCTTGTAGACCTGGTAGGCGCTCTCCCAGTAGTCCGACTTGCGCACGTCGTGGCCGCCGAAGACCAGATCGTCCAGCGACACCAGCTCGGCCGCTTCGAACGCAGGGGAGCTGGTGACCACGCCGGTGTCCGACACGAGACCGCGGGCGATGGCCCGGGCACCCAGCACCATGGTGGTGGCGATGCCTCCCAGGGCACCCACCATCCAGACACCGACACGAGCGCTCACGAGGGACTCCGATAGACAGGGTGACCGACACACAACCAGAGGGCGGGGATTCTACGGCGGCGCCGAGCTCATGTCTGGTGTCAGCTGTGCGAGCAAGGCATCATCACCCCATGCCGGGGCCGGGGAAGACCTTCGATGAGCTGAGCCTGGGCCAGGTCTTCTTGGGCGGGCCGCGTCACGTCAGCCGCGCCGACATCGCCACCTTTGCCACGGTCTCAGGCGACCACACGGCCCTGCACTGCGATGACGCCTACGCCGCCACGACGCCCTTCCGCGGCGTGGTGGCCCACGGCGTGCTGAACCTCGCCGTGGCCACCGGCCTGGCCTACGACACCGGCGCCTTCGAGGGCACGGTGCTGGCCGTGCGTAGCATGGATGTGCGCTTCGATCGGCCGGTGCGTCCGGGCGATGAGCTGCGTCTGCGGCTCAAGGTGCTGGAGCTTGATCAGCGCCCGAAACCGGACCGCGGACGAGTGGCGTTCGACGTGCAGCTCAAGAACCAGGAGGGCCGGGTCGTACTCAGCGGGCGCTGGTCCCTGCTGATCCGGCGTCAGTCCGGTTGATCGGCGCCCCCCCCCTGCACGATTTCAAGTCGTTGCCAGACAACGACTTAGGATTCACGCTGGGGATCGGGTACCTCATCTGGTATTGCCGACTGAGGCGGAACGGCATATCTTGGGGCCTATTCGAGGGGTCGCTCCTCCAGGCGGTGGACGGTAGCGGCCCCGAAGGCACGGGAGGGTTCCAGATGGTGCGAAAGGAAAAGTCGGCTGCGGTGGCGTTTCTCGAGTCAGCCGAGAAGGTGGAGTGGGTGGAGGTCGTGCTGGCGGACGGACGCCGGTACGAGGGCAACGTGATCCGCAACCCGATCCGGCGGACGGGCACGATCGTCAATGCCCTGGACGAGACCCGGATCGACTTCGCGATCGATGATGTGGCCGCTGTGCGCCGCACCATCGACCCGCGCACGGCTGGCCTGAGCTGACCTGTTCGCGAGGCGCCGGGGGGGCCGTCCGGTCCGCCCGGCGTCTGCGTTGACTGTCCTCAGCCGGCTCTATTGATGGAGCCAGCCCCGTGCCTGGCAGCTCGCCCGGCACGGTGCTGGGTTCATCTCGCGCTGCGGGCCTCGGCCCGCAGCCATGAGCTTCGGTATCATCTCGGCCTTCTCCAGCTGGCCCGCTCACGGCGGCCAAGCCGCATCTCAAGGGATCTGCCTCAAATGCCCAGAATCACGACTACGCTCCTCGCGATCGCCCTCACGGCGACGCCGCTCCTGGCCCATGGTGGTCAGTACAAGGGCCCGTCCGATGCCGGCAGCGCCGGCTCCCAGCAGGGCGGCACCGTGGCCCCCCCCACCAACCCCGGCGGCGCCGCGTCGCCTGGCCCGGGCGCGGCCAGCTCTGGCGCGGCCTCCACCGGCGGTGCGCGGACATCCACCGGCCGTGTCGCCCGCGGCGGGTCCGGACGCAAGGGCGCCACCACCTCGGCCGGCGCCAGCATCGACGAGAAGGGCTTCGAGATCTGGGAGTTCTGGTGGGAGAACAACAAGGACCGCTACCTGAACCTGAAGGACCGCCTGACCAAGACATCCAACGTCTCGGGCTCCCCCGGCCTGCTCACCGGCCGCGGCAGGAAGCGCAACACGGCCAGCTCACGCCGGCCCAGCCGCAACCTGATCGACAACGAGGTCATCCCGGCCCTGCAGGAGCTGATCAAGAACGCCACGGACGCGGACATCCTCGACTCCGCCGTGCTGGCCCTCGGCCGCACCACCGACCAGGCGCTGGCCGAGGAGGTGCTCGAGGCGGCCTTGCCGTTGCTGGGGCACAACGAGCTGTCGGTGCAGTCGTCCACCGCGCTGGCGCTGGGCGTGCTCGGCTCGGACACGGCCGTGCCCACGCTGCAAGACATCCTGCAAGACAGCTCAGCGGGTCGTCGCCTCACCGGAGGTGGCAAGATCCACTGGCTGGTGCGCGCCTTCGCCGCCCTGTCGCTCGGACTGATCAAGGACGACGCCGGCATCGACGCCCTGATGGACATCGCCGCGCGCCTGCCCGACAGCGACAAGGACATCAAGGTCTGCTCCATCGTCGGCATGGGCCTGATCGGCTCCGACCACCCCAAGGCCGCGGACGTCCACGCCTTCCTGGCCGAGCAGCTCAAGAACAAGCGGCTCGATCCGATGATCAAGAGCTTCATCCCCACCACCATGGGCAAGCTGGGTCGGCACGAGTCGGTCGGGCATCTGGTCGAAGCGTTCAGCAACCGCGACGGCGACAACCTCGTGATCCAGTCCTGCGCGGTGGGCCTGGGCCAGGTGGCCATGCCCTCCGACACGGACGCCGTCAAGATGCTGATGGACTACGTGAAAGAAGGGCGTGACGTGCAGACGCGTCACTTCAGCATCATCGCCTTGGCCCAGATCGGCGCCCGGGACGAGGGCGCGGACGCGGACAGCGAGTTCCACGCGGACCTGCGTGACCTGCTCTTCAAGGAGATCAGCGGCCGCGGCAAGCAGAAGTCCCATCGCTCGTGGGGTGCCCTGGCTGGCGCCATCTACACCATGCCCCACCCGGACATGCAGCCGCAGTTCGTGGCTCGCATCACCGCGGCCTACGAGGACGAGTCCGACCCGTCGTACCTCTCGTCCTACGCCATCGCGCTGGGCCTGCTGCGCGCCGAGTCGGCTGCCGACCTGATCTTCAGTGACTTCGCCAGCAAGAGCGAGCAGGACTTCCGCGGCTACGCGGGAGTGGCCCTGGGCTTCCTGCAGCACGATGAGGCCGCCGAGGCCCTGCGTGGCCTCACCAAGAACAAGGCCACCAACCCGACCCTGCGCCTGCAGGCGGCCACCGGCCTCGGTCTCATGAGCGACACCCAGGCGGTGCAGACCCTGATCGTCACGCTCGAGAGCGCCAACACGCTGGGCGTGAGTTCGGCTGTCGCCAAGGCGCTGGGTCTGATCGGCGACCAGGATTCCATCGCGCCGCTCAAGGCCATCGCGGTCGATGACTCCCAGAGGAAGCTGACGCGCGCCTTCGCGTGCGTTGCGCTCGGCATTGTCGGCGAGAAGACGGACCTGCCCTGGAACGCCGCCATCAGCGCGAACAACAACTACCGCGCCAAGACGGAGTCCATCGAGGAGGTGCTCGACATCCTCTGAGTCGAGCTCAGCCTCAACGCTTCCACAAGGGCGGGGACCTGCATCTGCGGGTCCCCGCCCTTGTGCGTTTGCGGGGCGGAGTGTCACGTCCGGCGGCCAAGCTGATACATATGTCGGATGCCGTCAGGGTGTCCCGTCCACCGACCCGGAGGATGTGCCCATGACGCTCGCGTTCGTTTCGATCGCTGTAGTTGCTCAGGTGTTGGCCGCCGCGGCGCATGCGCCCCCAGCGGCGCCGCCGCTGCCAGCGCAGCCCACGTTGGTTCATGTGGGCGGGCCGCCCAAACCCATCCTTCCGGCGCCCACCGCGCCCACCGGGCCCGCCCGTGAAGGAGACTCTGGTAGAGGACGCTACGTGCCTGGCGACGGGGGCCGGGCGCGGGGGCCCGTCTCAGGGGCCGCCAGGGCAGCGAGCAGCAGCAGCGCAGCGGTCGCACGCACAGCCAGTCGAGCCAGCGGAGTGCGGGGTGGCTCCGGACGCACCACGGGCGCCGTCATCACACCCGTCGCCAGCGGCGGCGACGCTCTCGACACCTGGGAGGCATGGTGGGATCACAACCAGGACGCGTTCCTCGACCTGAAGGCGGCGCGCATCGACGCGCGCACGGTCAGCGGCTCTCCGGGGCAGCTCACCGGTCGCGGGCGCAAGCGCACCGCAACGACGGTCCAACGCGTCGGACTGGCGCAGATCGATGACGAGTTGGTCCCGGCGTTGCTGCCGCTCAGCGCTCCCGCCCAGGAGCGCGAGATCCTCAACTCAGTGACGCTGGCCCTCGGCCGCATGGTCGGCCCCGCGCGGCGTCACGACGTGGTCAAGCGGCTCGAGACCTTGATCGGGCACAGCGAGCTCCAGGTGCGCGCCTCGGCGGTGCTGGGGCTGGGAACGGCGGGCGGTCAATCGTCCGATGACACGCTGCTCGCGCTGCTGCACGACGACTCGGCCGGCCGCCAGCTGGTGGGCGGCGGGCGGGTCGACACGCTGGTGCGGGGTATCTCGGCCCTGTCCCTGGGTCTGAAGGGCAACGCCCGCTCCGTGTGGAGCCTGATGGACGCCGTCACGCGACTGCCCGACAGCGAGCGCGAGGTCAAGGCCAGCGCCGTCGCCGCCCTGGGCTTGCTGCCGGCTGAGCACCCGCGCTCGCAGGTGGCCGCGGTGCTGCTGGTGGACCTGTTGAGCGACGAGTCCCTGGACCCGGTAGTGGCCAGCGTGATCCCCACCACCCTGGGCAAGATGCAGGCGCGCGAGAGCCTGCCGGTGATCCTGGCGCTGCTGCAGGACCGACGCGCCAACGGCCTGGTACGACAGTCCTGCGCCATCGCGGCGGGGCAGCTCGGGTCGCTGGCTGACGGCCACGCGCTCGATGCCTTGCTGGCGCAAGTGGCCGAGGGCCGAGATCGCGCCACACGGCACTTTGCGCTGATCGCGCTGGGCCAACTGGGCGCGCGCGGCGGCGACGACGCCGAGGCGCACGACCGGCTCCGGCGCGCCCTGCTGCGCGAGCTGAGCGGTCAAGGCGCCAGCAGTGAGCATCGGGCTTGGGCCGCCCTGGCCCTGGGCCTGTACGGTCGCGGGCAGCCCCTGGCCCGCCCGGCGCTGATCGGCCCGCTGATGGCGGCCTGGGACGACGAACACGACCCGTCCTTCCGCGGGGCCTTCGCCCTGTCGGCGGGTCTGCTCGGACACGCCCCCGCCGCCGCCCGCATGCGGCTCGACCTGCACGCGGCCGACTCCGCCCTGGCCGGCCACGCCGCCCTGGCCCTGTCGCTGCTCGACGAGCGCGCCTCGCTGCCAGCCATCCGCGGCCTGCTGCAGCGCCCCGGAGCCACGCCAGCCCTGCGCACCCGGGCCGCCACGGCCCTGGCGCTGCTGGCTGACACCGACTCCATCCCCGCCCTGGTGCAGGTGCTCAGCGAGGGCGCCACGTATGACGAGCAAGCCGCCGTGAGCAAGGCACTGGGGCTGCTCGGTGACCGCTCGGCCCTGCCCCCGTTGCTGGAGCTGGCCCTGGACACGGACGCCGCCCTGCGGGACCGCGGGTTTGCCTGCGTGGCGCTGGGCCTGCTCGGGGAGCGCACGCGCTTGCCGTTCCACGCCGCGTTGCGCGCGGACACCAACTACCTGGCTCGCATTGACCCGCTGGTTCAGGTCGCACAGATCCCCTGAGCGCAGCAGCGGCGCTCGCTTCGGGGCTGCGGGCGCCGGCGTCGCGCGCTCGGCGTCGCGGCTCACCGGCAGCATCCGGTGGAGTACGGCGCCACCCCTGGCTAGCGCTCGACTCCGGCGCCTCCCGGGCGCACGCGCACGCGCAGGCTCAGCCCCAGCACGCAGAGCGCCGCCGCCAAGGCCACGCCCAGCGCCGCGCCGCGCACGCGCCCGGCGGAGCCCGCCAGCTCGTCGCCGCGCGCTCGCGCCTGCGCCACCAACGCCAGGTTGCCATCCAGCGCCCGGGCGATGGCGGGGTCGGCCACGACCTCGCGCGCCGTCTGCCAGCGTGACTGCGCCAGGCCCCACTCGCCGCGTTCATAGGCGAGGTTGCCCAGCAGCAGACCGGCCTGCACCCGCCGCAGCGGAAGCTCGCTCTGCAGCACGGGGGCCAGCAGCTGCTGCGCGTCGCTCCAGCGCGTCGCGCGCAGGGCGCTGCGCCCGCGGGCCAGCGCCGAGGCCTCGTCGCCGTTCTTGGACGACAGCGGCGCCGAGCGGGGCTGAGGCTCCCACTCCCGTCGCCAGCTGCGGTGAGCCAGGGCCTCCAGGGGCGCGTGCCCGTCGCGCAGCAGGGTCCCGGACAGCTCACCCAGCACGGACAAGCGCTCGGCGTCGAGGGTCCATTCCAGGGCCTCGTCCAGCTGAGCCTGCGCCAGCGCCTGGCTGACCCGGGACGGCGTCGGGGGCTCGTCGAGCCAGCCCAGCAAGAGCATGTTGCGCGTCCCCGGTACGCGGCCGGCCTGCACCACCTCGAACACGTGGGAGAGCGTCGCCGCCAGGGCCGCCACCACGGGATCCTCCAGCGACAGGCCGCCCACGTTGAGCGCCACCACGCCGCCGGAGAGCAAGCGCTCGCGCAGCAGCACGAAGAACTCGACCGTCGTCAGATGGGCTGGCAGGTAGATCTGCTGTGCAAAGGCGTCCACCAGGATGGCGCCGTACTGCGCGCGATCGAGCGCCACGGCCACGCGGCCGTCCATGCCCGCCAGCACCCGCGTCTGCTCGGGCAGGTCGAACCAACGCCGCCCCAGCTCCACGATCTCGGCGTCGATCTCCACGCCGGTGACGCGCAGCTCCGGCGCCACCTGCGCCAGCTGCCAGGCCATGGTCCCGGCCGCGAGCCCCAGCACCAGCACGTCGGCGCGTCCGTCCGGGGCGCTCGGAGCCATCAGCGCCGGCATGAGGAAGGCGTCGTAGTACGCGCCCGTGAGCACGCCCGTGGCCGGTCGCAGCGAGTGGTAGCTGTCGAGCCCTTCGTTCAGCAGCAGCGCCCGCGAGCCGTCGGGCCGTTGCACCACGCGCGCCACCTGGTAGGGCGTCTCGCGCGTGTCGAGCAGGCCCTCGATCGGCGCGGCGCCCGGCAGCGCGGCCGCGGCCAGGGGCAGCGCCAGCCAGAGCAGCAACGCGACGCGGGGCGGGCGCCGCCCCAGCAGCAAGGCGGAGCCCAACAGCAGCAGCCCGCCGGCCACCCGCACGGTGCCGGCCGAGCCCAGCTCGGGCAGCAGCACGTGGGTGGCGCCGAACGTGCCCACCAGGCTCCCGGCAGTGCCCGCGCCCAGCAGCCGCCCCACCACCCGTCCCGGCTCGCTGTGCGCCAACCGGGAACGCAGCACCAGCCACGGCGTGATGGCGCCCAGGGCCAACATGGGCGTGCCCAGCACCAGCAGCGCCACCAGCAACGAGCCCCAGGTCACGAAGGGGCGCGCCTCCAACAGCGACAGCTCGCTCGGCAGCACACGCGGCGCCAGCCAGGCCACCAACTCGGGCTGGGCCAGCGCCATGGCGCCGGCGGCCAGCAACAAGGCCGCGGGCCCGGGTCCGCGCTCGCGCTCGGCCCAACGACCGCCCAGCCACTGCCCCGCCGCCAAGGCCGCCAGCACGACGCCGATGACGTTGGTCCAGACGAGCTGGCTCTGACCAAACCACGGCGCCGCGAGGCGCACGCCCATGAGCTCCAGCATCATCACCGCCGCGCCGGTGATGGCGGCGACGACGATCAGGCGCGCGTCAGTCACGCAGCCGGCCTCATCAGCGGGCGATGTCCTCCACCAGGACCGTGTCGGTGTAGAGACCGTAGTCCTGGGAGTTGTTGTAGTAGCGGTTGTCGAGCAGCACGCGCAGGCTCGGGCGCGGCGTGCGCGAGGAGAGGGTCTCCCCGTTGACCACGATGGTGACCTTCTTGCTCATGTCCACCAACGCGTCGGACAAGAACACCTCCAGTTCGAAGATGTTCACGGTCTCGATCTCGATGCGGTTGCTCTCGCGATCGGCGACGGCGTGCAGGCGCGGGAAGTCCGCGTCATCGGGCTTGGCGGTGACCCGGCGGTTGATCTCGCCCGCCTTGCACCAGTCCTTGGCCTGAAAGCGGATGTCGCCCAGCTTGTAGTGGATCTCCTTGGGCGCCAGGTCCTTGCGCACACCTTCCAGCCACGTGCCAAAGGCCGCGTTGGTGTCGGCGGACGGCGCCAGGGACGAGCCCTCATCCGCCACGACGGTCGCGGCGTCAGCGCTCTTCAGCAGCTCCTGCAGCGCCTCGAGCTGGGCCGGGTCTCCGTCCTCGGCACCGGCCACGTAGATGACCGGCACGCCCTTCAGGTTCTCACCGATGATGCCCGCCTCCGGGATGGCCGCGGAGCGCAGCGCCAAGCCGCCAAAGAAGGACGATGTGGTGGCGATGCGCAGGGCGTCGCCCCCCGCTTCTCTCCACCCATCGAGCACCACGCGGGAGCGGTCGAAGCGCACCTGCTCGAGCAGCACGCGGAAGGAAGTGTAGAAGGCATAGAGCCCTTCGTCGGTGCTCCAGGAGCCCTCGATCTCCTTGGACTTCAGCTTGCGCCCCGAGCCCTCATCGGGACCCAACGGAATGATGATGATGTGGGTCTCAAGCAGCTCGCCGTACATGGCCGCGCCCAACTCCTTGACCTTGTCCTCGAGCGCGCGCGCCGACAGCCCCAGGCTGGGCTTGAGCCCGACGATGACCGGCAGCAGGTCTTTGGTCTTCTTGTAGGCCGTGGGCAGCGACAACATCACGCCCAGGCTGACGTCGTCGTAGGTCTCCACGAAGGCGTGCTTGAAGAAGCCCTTGCCCGCGTATGACTTGAACTCCCGCGGCACCTGCTTGGCAAACTCGAGCATGCGCTCCAGGTCGCCCAGGTAGCTCAGCAGCGGGTCCTTGGCCTTGGCCTTCTTGGCCGATTTCTCGAGCACCGAGGTGATCGACTCGAGCAGCTCCTGCTGTTCGGTGCGCTCGTCATCCCCCAGCGCCGTGTAGTACTCGAGCACGTCCTTGGCGGCCTTCTCGAGGTCCTTGTCCGGCAGCCCGGCGCTCGAGAGCTCGCCCTCCGCAAACAGACACAGCGACATCAAGGACAGCAGCAGTCGAGCGATCATGGCGTCTCCTCACGGCGGGAACCGGGTGAGTGTAGTCGGGTCGAGGTGGGGATCAATACAGACATGACTCTAGCGCCCCACGCGCAGGTCGTGACGGGCAACGAGCGCTCGGGCGCGGTCTGGCTCCTGGTCCAGCACCGCATCCAGCAGAGAGGCCGCGCGGGCGCGCTGCTCAGATCCCAGGGCGCTCAGCAGCAGGGCCAGGTTCTCCTGGGCGTCGATGGCCCCCGGCAGGGCCACGGCCTGCTCCAGCAGGGACTGGGCTCGCGGCATGTCCCCGGCACCCCAGGCCGCCAGGCCCGCGTCGTTGAGCACGTCGGAGCGCCCGGGGCTGCGCTGCATGAGCGTGGCAAAGGCCTGCTCGGCCTCGGCCGCCTGGCCGGCTTTCCACAGGATCAGGGCGCGGTTCCAGAGCACCAGTTCGTGGCGCGGCTCCACGGCCAACAAGGCGTCGCAGGCCGCCAGGGCCTCGGGGTGCCGGCGCAGGGCCGCCAGGCGGCCGATCGCCACCAGGGCCTGATCGAGCGAGGCCCAGTCGCGCTCGGCCACCAGGGGCAGCAGCAGCTCCAGCGCGTCCTGCGGGCGACCGGCCGCCATGAGGTGGCTGGCGTGGGCGCGATCGATCTTCGCCGTGCGGCCCTCGCTGCCGGCCGCAAACGCCGCCAAGGCCGCGTCCGCCTGCCCGAGCTGAAGCAGCGCGTGAGCGCGGTGCCAGGACAGCAGCGCGTCGGCCTGCCAGTCCTCTCGCTCCCGCATCAGGTCGAGACGCTGCAGCCGCGCGGCCGCGTCGCGCCGCCCCGGCGCGAGCGTGCCCAGCACGCCCAGCAGCTCGTCCAACCAGGCGTCCGAAGCGGCCAGCGCCTGTTCGAATGCGTCCCAGGACGAGCTCTCGTCGCCCGCACCCGCCTGCGCCAGCGCGAGCTGCAACGAGAAGCTGGAGCGCTCCGGCGCCGCCGCGGCCGCGCGCAGATACCAGTCCAGCGCGCCCGCCTCCTCGCGCTGCTCGCACAGCAGGCCGCGCACGAAGGCCGCCATGGGCTGGGCCGTGCGCTGCCAGCGCAGCTCGCAGTCCTGCGCCAGCTGCTCGGCCAGTTGCACCGCGCCACCCTGCGCCCAGGCGCCGCGGGTGCGTGCCCAGCCCGCCTCGAGCTGCCAGTCCGCCACGTCGTCGCCGTGGGGCCCGGTGACATCGAGTCGCGCGAGGTGCTGCACGGCGCGATCCAGGAACGAGCGCGAGAGATCACGCGCCACGCGGTCGCCATCGATCAGCTGCAGTCCCTGCCTCAGCAGGTCGCGGCCGGTCCAGTAGTGGGCCCGCGCATCATCGGAGTCGGCCTGCAGCCGCTCCCCCGCCAGGTCGCGCAGCTCGCTCCAGCGCCCGTCGCGCGCCAGCTCGTCCAGCGGATCGAGTTGCTGGGCCGAACAGAGCTGCAAGGCGACGAGCAGCAGCAGCGCGCCCACGCATCAGAGCTCGGGAGAGCCTGCGTAGCGCACGCCGGTGCCCGCTTCGATGCACCCGAGCCGCACGGGCTGCTCGCCCGCCTGCACCAGCGTCTGCTCGACGCGGGTGAGCTCGTCCGGGTCGAGCACCAGCACCAGCCCGAGGCCCATGTTGAAGGTGCGGTCCATCTCGTCGCGGGTCACGGGGCCGAGGCGCGCCAGCTCGCGGAACAGCGCCGGGACCTGCCAGGCGTCGCGGTCCACGACGGCGCCCAGGCCCTCGGGCAGCACGCGCGGGATGTTGTCGCTGAAGCCGCCGCCGGTGATGTGCGCCAGAGCGTGCAGCGCGGGGTCGGTCAGCAGCGGACGCATGACGTTGAGGTAGCAGCGGTGCACGGCCAGCAACGCGTCGCCGATGGAGCCATCCAGCCCCGGCAGCGTGTCGTTTGCGTCGAGCCCCTCGCGCTCAAACAGGATCTTCTGCGCCAGGGAGTAGCCGTTGGTGTGCAGCCCACTGCTGCGCAGGGCCAGCAGCACGTCGCCCTCGCGCACGCGCTCCGCACCCAGCAGGCGCTCGCGATCCACCACGCCCACGATGAACCCCGCCAGGTCGAAGTCCTCGTTGGAGTAGACGCCGGGCATCTCCGCCGTCTCGCCGCCGATGAGCGCCACGCCGTTCTGCTTACAGGCGCTGGCGAAGCCCTTGACGATCTCGGCCAGACGCCCGGGCGGGAAGTGGCCGGCGGCCACGTAGTCCATGAAGAACAGCGGCTCGGCGCCCATGACCAGGATGTCGTCGATGCAGTGGTTCACCAGGTCGGCGCCGAGGGTGTCGAAGCGCCCGGTGCGGCGCGCCACCAGCAGCTTGGTGCCCACGCCGTCCGTGCTGGACACCAGCACCGGGTCGTCCATAGAACGGAAGTCGGCCCGGAACAGGGCGCCGAAACCGCCGATGCCGCTCAAGACACGCGGGTCGGTGCGCGTCTCCGCGGCCAGCTTGCCCACGTCGCGCAGGGCTTCGGTGGTGGCGTCGATGTCGACGCCGGCGTCGCGGTAGGTCAGTGGAGTGCGTTCGGTCACCATGGTCGGTCCTCCCCTCGACTCAGCCGGTCGAGGATGATGCGGTCATTGCGAAAAGCCAGGTCGTCGGGCAGCGCGTCCAGCGGGACGAAGGCCACCTCGTCACATGCGTCGCCGGGGGCCAGCTCACCGGCCAGCTCCTCGCCGGAGTAGACCACCAACAGGCCCGGGTTGCGCGGGTCGTCCAGGCTGGCCATCACATCCAGCAGGCCCGTGAGCCGCACGGCCAGGCCGGTCTCCTCACGCACCTCGCGGGCGGCGGCGGTCTCGGGCGTCTCATCGATCTCCTGGAACCCGGCGGGCAGGCTCCAGGCGCCGGCGCGGGGCCCAAGGGCCCGCCGCACCAGCAGCACCTGGCCCTCGCGCAACACGGCCACGGCGGCCGCAGGCACGGGATTCTCGTAGGCCACCAGCTGACACGCGGGGCAGGCGAGACGCTCGCGACGCTCCAGCTCACGCGGCTCGAGCGCTGTGCCGCAGGCGGTGCAATGGCGAGGTCGCATGCGGCCCAATGATACCAAGGGCGCACAACGCTATACTCGCTCGATCATGGTCCGACGCGTGCTCGTTCTCGGCTCAACAGGCTCCGTCGGGCGTCAGGCGCTCGACGTGCTCGATGGTTTGGAGCTCAGCCACCGGGTCGTGGGCCTGTCCGCGGCCACCTCGGCCCGCCTGCTCAGCCAGCAGGCGGCAGCCACCGGGGCCGAGGCCGTGTGCCTGACCGAGACCCAGGCCGCGTCCGGGCTGAGCCTGCCCGGCGGCTGCAGGCTGTTCACCGGCGCCGAGGGCCTGCTTGAGCTGCTGGAGGCCACCCGCCCCGACGTGGTGGTCTGCTCCATCACGGGCGCCGCGGGCCTGCCCTCCACCCTGGCCGCGGCCGAGGCCGGCGCCGATCTGGCCCTGGCCAACAAGGAGAGCCTGGTGCTGGCCGGGGGCTTGGTCAAGGCAGCCTGCGCCCGCAGCGGCGCCCGGCTGCTGCCGGTGGACAGCGAGCACTCCGCGGTCTTCCAGTGCCTGCAGGGCGAGCACGCCGCCGGTGTTCGACGCATCGTGCTGACCGCCAGCGGCGGGCCCTTCCGTGGATACAGCGCCGAGCAGCTGGCCGCCGTCACGGTGGAGCAGGCGCTCGACCACCCCTGCTGGGACATGGGGCCGCGCATCACGATCGACTCGGCCACGCTCATGAACAAGGGCCTGGAGGTGGTGGAGGCCTGCCACCTGTTCGACGTGGGCCCCGAGCTGGTCGACGTGGTGGTCCATCCCCAGAGCGTGGTGCACTCCATGGTGGAGTTCGTGGACGGCGCGGTCATGGCCCAGCTGGGCCCGCCCGACATGCGCCTGCCCATCCGCTACGCCCTGGGCTTCCCTGAGCGCATCGCCTCGGGAGCCGGGCCCGTCGACATCACCAGCCTCTCGGGCCTGACCTTCGAGACGCCCGACCCCGAGACCTTCCCGTGCCTGGGCGTGGGCTATCGCATCGCGCGCGAGGGCGGGCTGGCGGGCGCCATCGCCAACGCCGCCAACGAGGTGGCGGTGGGCGCCTTCCTGGAGGGCCGGCTGCCCTTCAACGCCATCCCCGTGCTGGTCGACGGGGCGCTCGATCAACACCGCGCGCGGGAGGCTCCTGACCTGCCCAGCATCCTGGCCATGGACGCCGAGGTGCGCGCGACCACGGCCGCCGCCATCGAACTCCCCGCCCCCGACCCAACCCCATGATCGAGTCGTTCGCCAACGGCGCCCTGGCCCTCCTCGGCATCAGCTTCCTGATCTTCATGCACGAGCTGGGCCACTTCGTGGCCGCCCGCGCCTTCGGTGTGCGTGTGGAGACCTTCTCGATCGGCTTCGGTCGGCGCATCGCCGGCTTCCACCGCGACGGGACCGACTACCGCCTGTCGCTGGTGCCCCTGGGGGGCTACGTCAAGATGGCCGGGGAGTACGGCGACTTCGATGACGAGCAGGTGCTCGACCCGGGCGACCTGGCCTCCAAGCCCATCTGGCAACGCTTCATCATCTTCTCCGCCGGCGTGGTCGTGAACATCGCGCTGGCGTTCGTGATCTACCCGGTGGCGTTCGGGCTGGGCGTGCCCTTCATGTCGCCCAGCATCGGCACGCTGGTCCCCGGCGGCGCCGCCTGGCGAGCGGGCGGACAGGTGGGCGACCAGATCCTGAGCGTCAACGGCAACACGGTCTACGGCTTCGAGGACGTGGGCCTGGAGGTGGCCCTGGGCGACCCCGAGCACACCGTGCTGCACGTGCTGCGCGGCGAGCGCGAGCTCGACCTCGTGCTGCAGAGCGATCGCGTTGACAGCCGCTGGGACGCGGGCATCTACCCGCCCGCCTCCGCGCGTCTGGTGGTGGCCAGCGGGGAGCAGTCTCCGAAGCCCGCCGAACGCGCGGGGCTGCTCGACGGCGATGTGCTGCTGGCCGCCAACGGCCTGGGCGTGGGGCAGGTCTACCGGGGCCGCACCCTGGGAGCGCGAGAGGTGCTGCAGCGGGCCCGCACATCGGGCCAAGACCTCGTGCTCAGCGTCGAGCGCGCGGGCCAGCGCCTGGACTTCACGCTCACACCCGAGGCGCTCGACAGCCAGGGAGGTCGACGCCTGCTGGGCGCCGTGCCGCTGGCTCGCCGGGTCGCCGCGCTGCGCGGGCCGGCCGCTGCGGCTGACTTCCCGCTGGCCGTCGACGACGTGATCATGACCCTGGCCGGCGCGCCCCTGCTCGACCGCGAGCTACTGCTGGTGGCCGCCGAGCAGGGTCCGCTCGAGCTCAGCATCCGGCGCCACGAGCAGCTGATCGAGGCCAAGCTGACCGCGACCCAGGCCCAGGCGCTCCTGAGCGGCGACGTGGCCCTCGCCGGGGATGAGACCCAGCGCTTCATCCAGCCCCTCAAGGGCGGCGCGCTCGAGGACGCCGGCGCGCTCCCCGGCGACGAGATCGTGTCCCTCGACGGCCAGCCCCTGGCGGACTACGCGGCGCTGCTCAGCGCGCTCAAGAACAGCCACGAAGACGTGGTCGTGCACCGCGTGGGCCTGGCCCGCGGCGAGCAGAGCTTCGACCTCGACGTGCGCATGCGGCCCCTGCCGATCATGGACGACGGGCTCGACCTCAAGCCGGTCGAGATCACCCACGACCTCGATCTCGCGGGCTCGATCGCCGCCGGCTGGAACGCCAGCACCCACGCCCTGCAGACCACCGCCATGACCCTGGGCAAGCTGTTCACCGGCTCGGTCGGCATGGAGAACCTGGGCGGCCCGCTCTCCATCTCGTTCATCACCTACAAGTCCGCCGAGATGGACTTCGCCAAGCTGCTGTTCTTCCTGGCGCTGCTGAGCGTCAACCTCGGGTTCATCAACATCCTGCCCATCCCGGTGCTGGACGGCGGGCAGATCGTGTTCCTGATGTGCGAGAAGGTGAAGGGCAGCCGGCTGTCCGACGGCTTCATGCAGAACGCGCAGCTGGTGGGACTGGTGGCCATCCTGGCCCTGATGGTGGTCGTCACCTACAACGACATCCTGCGCTTCTTCGCATGATCCGCGGCCCGGAGCGCGGCGGCCTGGCCGCGCTGCTCGAGGCCCTGCGGGCGCCGCTGCTGCTCTCGCCCCTGGCCGATGTGTACTGCGGCTGGGTGCTCGCGCTGGCTGTTCAGCCGCTCGACGACTCGTACACAGGCTGGGCCGGGCGGCTGCTGGCCCTGTCGCCGCAGGCGCTCGTGCCCCTGGGTGGCGCGGCCCTGGCCGGTTGCCTGCTGCTGGCCGCGGGCATGGCACAGAACGCGCTGGTGGACCGGGAGGACGATGCCGCGCGCAAGCCCACCCGCCCCCTGCCACGCGGCGCCGTGAGCGTGGGCGGCCTGCGCCTGACCTGGGCCCTGTGCGTGCTGGGCGCCCTGGCGCTGCTGCTGCCCGTGTCCGGCGGCCTCGCCGCGGCCGGCTTCATCCTGACGGGCAGCGCCGTGTATCACCTGTGGCTCAAGCAGAAGCCCGCGGCCGGGAGCCTGGTGCTCGGTCTGCTGCGCGGGGCCTGCATGGGGCTGGGCCTGCTCGCGGCCCGCAGCTTCCTGGATCAGCGCGGCGGGCCTTTTGCAGAGCCGCACCCGGACATCGGCCCGGCGCTGCTGGGTTGCGCCCTGTACGCGCTGTACGTGTTCGGCGCGGCGCTGCACGCCTCCACCGACGACGAACAGGGGCCCACGGACGACGCGCTCGCGTCCAACGACGGCAAGCGCGGCTCCGACGACGACTCAGCACCTGGTGGGACCAGCGCCGCCGGGCTGACCGTGTCTGGGCTGGTGCTGGCGCTTTGGAGCGGTGTCTGCCTGGCGCGGCTGGCCAGCGGCGCCGGATGGCACGCCGGGCTGGGGGGCGTGCTGCTGATCTGGGCCCTGCTGCGCATGGCGCGCGCGGCGCACAGCCTGCCGCCCCCCGCCGTGACCGGCGTGGTGCTCTCGGGCCTGCACCTGCTGCACGCGGGCGTGGTCGCTCTGCTGCTCGGGCCCGCGGCGGCCGCCCTGCCGCTGCTGCTGTTCGCGCTCAGCCGCGCCCTGCTGCGGGTCTACCCGCCCTCCTGAGCGGCCACGCGCCGGGCCAGCCAGGCCAGGCCTCGACCGCGATCCGGTAGCTGGCCCTCGAGCTGCAGGTCGACGGCTTCGTTCAGCAGCGCGCCCACGCGCGGGCCGGGAGGCACGCCCAGGGCCAGCACGTCCGCGCCCGTGAGCAGCGGCGGCGGCACCAGCGCCTCCTCGGCCAACTGGGCCAGCATCGCTTCGATCACCGGCAGGGCGTGGGTGTCGCCGTGACAGCCCGCGCAGTCCGCCTTGTAGAGCGTCAGCAGCTCATCGAAGTGCGCTTCGGCCATGAGCCGGCGCAGTCGCGCGGGCCGCATGGAGGGCACGTTCATGAAGATCAAGTGGTCGGCCACCAGGGCCACCACGCGGCGCGTCGTGTCGCGGGAGAGGCGCAGGCGCGCGCAGATCTCCTGCGCCATCTCGGCCCCGCGTTCCACGTGGCCGTCAAAGCGGATGCGATCGGGCGCGCGCCGAAACGTGGGCGGCTTGCCGACGTCATGCAGCAGGGTGCCCAGGGCCAGCTCGAAGGAGACCTCATCGGGCAGCGACTCCAACACCAGGCAGGTGTGCACCCAGACGTCGCCCTCGGGATGGAACTGGGGCGGCTGCTCCACACCGTGCATGGCGCTCAGCTCCGGCAGGATCACGGCCAGCAGGCCCAGCTCGTCCAGCAGCTCCAGGGCCCGGCGGCGAGTGGGTGGCACCAGCATGCGCTCCAACTCCTGGCGCACGCGCTCGCCCGAGACGCGTTGCAGGCGCTGGGCGTGCTCGCGCATGGCGGCGGCGGTCCGCGGCTCCAGCTCGAAGCCGAACAGCGCCGCGAAGCGCACCCCACGCAGCAGACGCAGGCCGTCCTCCAGGAAGCGCTGCCCGGGCTCGCCGATGGCGCGCACCAGGCCCGCCTCCAGGTCGGCGCGCCCACCGACCATGTCCTGCACCTCACCGCTGAACGGATCCTGCACCAGGCCATTGATGGTGAAGTCGCGGCGCTGGACGTCCAACTCCAGGCTGGCGGGCTCGACGGACGCGGGGTGCCGGCCGTCGTCACCGCCCACGTCGCGCCGAAAGGTGGCCACGTCGTACTCCCGGCCCTGCTGGATCACCTTGACCACGCCAAAGGCCCGCCCCACCGCCACCGTCTGCGGGAAGAGCGCCATGACCTGCTCGGGCGTGGCGGAGCTGGCGATGTCGATGTCGCCCGGCTCGCGGCCGAGCAGCTCATCCCGCACGGATCCGCCGGCAAAGACCACCTGGTGCCCGGCCTCGGCCAGGCGCGCGGCGATGGCGCGCGCCTCAGCCCGCGACATGTGCGAGCTCCCCTGACGACCGCGCGCGCGCGTCCGGCGCGGCCCGTGCGCGCATTCCGGGTGACCGCACCGGCCGGCTCGGCGAGCTACCATGTCGCGCTCCTCTCGGACTGCCCGCGTGCGCGCCCTCGGCCCCATCCTGCTTGTCGTCCTGTTGGCCCTCGGTGCCGGACTGCGTTTGCAGGCCCATCAGCGGGCCTCCGTCCTGCAGGCCAACGAAGAGCGCGCCCTCGAACGGACCTACCGGCTGTACCGCGCCAGCCGCGCGGCGGTGAGACGCGGTCCGCACCCCGGGCTGGCGGCGCTGCTGAGCGAACACCCGGGCCTGGTCATGCTGCCCGAACTGGGCGACGCCGAGCACGAGTACGCCGCCGACGAGGCCTACATCTTCGGCCTCACGCGCCCGTCGCGCCGGGGACAGGAGGGCGCGACCGAGTTCGGCTACATCCTGCGCTCGTGGCCCCTGCACTTCGGCGTCAGCGGCGACCGCGAGTTCTACGCCGAGGACCGCAGCGGCTTCTGGCAGGGGCAGAACGAGCTGGGCCGCAGCGGAACCAACGGGTCGTTCCCGCCGCCGTTCCCGCAGCCCGGCATCGAGGAGGGGCGCAACTCGGCCTGGTGGCAGAGCGACCTCTCCCGGCCCGATCACAGGTAGTTCCAGAACAGCAGCCGCGCGCGCTCCGAGAACTCCGGGTCATCGAGCGCCTTGGCCACGCGCCGCAGCACGGCCTCGCGCGGCCCGGCGTCCAGACGCACCATGGCGTCCAGGGCCATGATGCGCAGGGTCTGGTCGTGGCGCTCATCGAGCACGATGGCCTCCAACAACGGCAGCATGGAGGCCGTGCCCGCCGTCGAGGCCATGAAGATCAACAAACCCGCGGCCCGATCCTGTTCGAGCTGCGGCGCCAGCACGGCCACGGCCTGGGAGCCCAGCCCGCCCAGCATGCTGATCATGGGCAGCGCCAGCGCCGGATCACCCTCCAGCGCCCAGCGCACGACGCGCGGCGCGGCCAACTCCGGAGCCACGGAGGAGAGCAGGCGACACAGGCAGATGCGCTCCGAGTTGGCAGTGGCTGGGTCGTCCAGGCGTGCCTCCGCGAGCGGCGCGAACTCCCGGGCGAAGGCGGGCTCGGCGCGGATCAGGCGGTCGACGGTCACGCCCAGGTACGCGCCCAGGGCCAGCTGCAGCTCGTTGCGCGTGCGCTCCACGGCGATGGGATGTTCCTGTTGCAGCAAGGCGTCCAGGGCCTCGGACTGGCAGGGGTGAGCGGGGTCGACCGCCATCTGCTCCAGCAGCTGCACAGCGAGCAGGGCTGATTCGTGGCCGCTGTTGATGGCGCGCACCATCAGGCTCATGAGCGCCAGCACGGAGCTGCGGTCGCGCTCGGCCACCAGCTGCACCCAGCTCTCCTGCCCGAGGATGTTGCCGGCCATCGCCGCCATGCGCAGGCCGTTGATGCGCGCCACCAGGTCCTCGCCCGCCAGCATGGCCTCCACGCGCTCGACCGACTCGGGGTCGTCGTGTACCAGCAGCGAGGCCAAGGCCGCCATGGACTCACCGGGGCCCGCCTCGGACACGACGCGCTGCAGCAGCGCCAGCCCGCGCTCGTCCGCGTCGCTCTCACCGAGCACCGTGACGAAGGCCAGGTCAGGGTCCGCGGCCGTGCGCTCCAGCTCATCCAGCAGGTAGGCCCGGGCCTCGGGGTCGCCCCGCCGCACCCGCTCGGCCAGGGCCGCGCGGGCGTAGGCGCGCACCTCGTTGTCGGCGTCGTGCAGCCGCGGCAGGATGCCGCCGATGGCCGCGTCATCCGGGCAGTAGGCCAGCACTTTGAGCGCCGCGCGCGCGACGTAGGCGCTGTTGCTCAGGGCGCGCCCCACCAGCTCTTCGATGGCCCGCGGCGACGGGTCCGGGTCGTCCCCCAGCAGGGCGATCAGTTTCACCAGCAGGATCGGGTCGTTGGGCCCCAGATCGGCCAGCCGGGCCAGGATCTGGTCCGTGTGCTTGCCGCCCTCCCGGCCCAGGGCCTGCCGCGAGGACACCAGCACGGCGTGCCCAGCCCACTCCAGGCGGTCGAGATGGCGAGCCACGGCGTCCACCCCGCGCGACTGGGCCCAGTCCGGCGGCTGGGTCAGCTCAAGCTGGGGCAGCTGGGAGAGCAGCATGGCCAGGTCCTGCCCGGCGGCCGCCGAGCCCGGCAGGATGGGGCCGCTGCCGGCCGGGGTGCTGGGCTTGCGATCGGGCAGCAGCAGCACCAGCCCCACGAGCACGAGCACGACGAGGGTGGGGAGCAGGGGTGTTCGCATGGGGCTTACCGGGAGTCTAGCGTGATGGCCGGCCCGGATCCCGAGCCGCGTTGCCACAGGAGACAGCGCGCCTATCCGCCTTTTGACACTGTTCCTGGTGGTTGCTACTGTTCGCCGTGCTTGGCCACGGGTCCTTTCAGGGCTCACTGCTGCCCAACCAGCCGGTCAGGCGCAGGACCAGACAGCGGACCACTTCCGTCAGCGACAACAGGCAACAGACAAGGCGCTGGATCAGCCTGATTCAGCGCCGGTTCGCCCGAGGTTTCCCGAGGTTTACCCGAGGATCACAATCGATGGCCCGCAAGACCCTTTGCTCCCTGCTCCTGGTCACCCTGGGCCTGACGCTGGTCACGGCCTGCGCCTCGCCCTTCTCGGGACACGGCGCCGACGTCCGCGCTGCCATGAACAAGAAGATCGAGCGCGCTCACCGTCGCTTCGACCGTCACTTCTACGGCCTGGATTGGGACGACCCGACGCACGAGTGGCACGATGAGTCCTACGCTCGGGGCCCGATGATCCGCTGACGGGCGCTCCCGTCAGTCCGCGATCCCTGCCGATCCGCCCGCGGGGCAGGTCTACTTCCATGGCACGACACCCGGATGAGTCCGCGCCCTGCGCAGCATTCGGGCTGGGGTCCGTGGCCACAGCCCGGCCCGCCGCCGCTCGCGCTCACGGGCAGCGCGCCCTGCTGATCGCCCTGCTCGCCGCGCTGACGCTGGGCTGCGGCGGCGCCAGCCGGATGGAGTTCGCGCGCCGGGACTTCGTCGCGGTGTACAAGGACCCCGAGGCGCTCGAGCGCCTGCGCGGCGCCGAACCGCGGGTGGTCATGCTCTGGACCGAGTCGGCCCGGGTGGCCTCGATCGAGTCGACCGACGCCGCCCTGGCCGTCGTACGCGACGGGCTCGGCTTCCACCCGGCGGACCCCGGCCTGCAGATGGCGCAGATCGAGCTGCTCGAGAAGCTCAAGCAGCATGAGGAGTCGCTGTCCGCGGCCCGTGAGACCCTGGGGCGCCTGCCGCCGCAGACCATGCGCGTCGCGCTGCTGCACTCGCAGCTTCGCAATCTGCTGGCGCTCGGGCGCGTGGACGAGGCCTGGGTCACGGCCCATCGCCTGGCGGGCGTGTTCAACTCGCCGGTTGGCGCGCAGGCCGACGCCTGGGCCCGGGTGGCGCTGGAGCTGGCGCTGCTGGGCCGGCTCGAAGACGCCGACGAGTGCCTGGACCGCAGCTTGGCCCGGGGCCCCAACGGCATCGGCAGCATGATGGCCCTGGGCGTGCAGCAGCCCGAGACGCGGGCCGCCTCCCGCACCCTGCGCGAACGCGCCCTGGAGCATCACCCCCGGCATCCCGACCTGCGCCTCACGCAAGTGGTCGACCTGATGGAGAGCGAGCGCTACCCAGAGGCCGAGGCCGCCATCGACACGCTGCCGGCGCCCCTGCCGTCGCGCCTGAGCTCCGATCTCGCGGCGCTGCACGCCCGACTGCACATCGTCCAAGGCCGTGTGGAGCAGGGCCTCGAGCTGCTCTTTGCGCGCCTCGACGACGAACCGGCCGACCGCCCCGCCCTGGCCGTGCTCGAACAGACCTGGGCCACGCTCGGTCAGCCGCCGGACGTGGTCATGGAGTACCGCCTGCGCCAGGCTCGCCCCAGGATCGGTCGCTCGGAGCGCCAGCGCCTGGATCGCTTGCTGGCCGCCATCGCCGAGCGGCGCGCCGGGCGCATGGGGCCCGCCAACGAGCCCGCGAGCGACGTTTCGGCCGAGACGGACGCTCAGCCCGCCGCCGACTCGTAGCCACGCGCGTCCACGCCGTGGCGGGTCCGCAGCGCTCAAGCTGAAGCGAGCCTGCCCACCTGTAGGACGGCTACAGCTCCAGCAGCTCGGCCACGCGCTGAGTCACAGCCGCGGGGTCGGTGCCGGGCGGCACATCAACCCAGCGCACCTGGTCGTGCGAACCGATGAACGTGCGCTGCTTGCGCACCAGCTTGCGCGTGCGGCGCGCGATGGTCTCCAGCATGGTCGGCCGGTCCATGCGCCCCGCCAGGTGCTCGAGCGCCTCGTGATAGCCGATGGCCCGGGCCGGCTCGGGCGCGAAGGGCGCCTGAGCCGCCAGCGCCGCCACCTCCTCCAGCAGACCGCGCTCGAGCATGAGCTGCACGCGCTGCTCGATGCGCCGGGCGTGGACCTCCGGGTCGTGTCGCAGGGCTGCCACCAAGAAGCGTCCGGCGATGGGCGGCCGGGTCTCCTCGCGCTGCCAGTCGGTGAGCGTGCGACCGGTGAGGCGCACCACCTCCAGCGCACGCAGGACGCGCTTGGCGTCCCGGGGCGAGAGACGGGCCTCGGCCTCGGGGTCGAGCCGGGCCAGCTCCGCGCGCAGCGCCGCCTCACCCTGCTCGTCCCAGCGCGCCTGCAGCTCGGCCCGCAGCGCGTGGTCCGCCGGCGGTCCGGGGAACAAGCCACGGAGCAGCAGCCGCAGGTACAGAGGCGTGCCCCCGGCGAACAGCACCGGCGCGGCGCTGGCCTGCACGGCGGCCACGGCGTGCTGCACCCACATGCCGGCGCTGAAGCGTTCGTCGTGGCCCACCAGGTCCAGCAGGCCGAAGGGCTGCTCGCTGGGTGTGACGGCGCCGGGCTTGTCCGTGCCGATGTCCATGCCCCGATAGACCTTCATGGAGTCCATCGACAGCAGCGTCAGCCCGTGCTCCGCGGCCAACGCGGCGGCCACCGTCTTCTTGCCGCTGGCCGTGCCCCCCACCAGCACGCGCCGCACGGGGCTCACTCGGGCCGTACGATGGCCCGGGCCATCGCGCTCTCATGCATGTGCTCGTGCAAGCGCTGCATCAGGTCCTCGGCGGAGATGCTCTCCACCAGCTCGACGGCGCGGAACGGCGGCATCTCGCGGAAGCGGCTGGAGACCAGGCCGTACGCCACCGTCTCCGGCTGATCCAGCGCGCGCATGAGCGTGCCGTAGAGCTTGTTGCGGATGCGGCCGTGCGCCGCCCGGTCGATGCCGTCCCGAGCCGCGCGCTTCAGCACCTCGCGCAGGCGCTGGTCGAGCGCCTCGGGGTCGTCGGTCTCGCCGCCGATGCTGCTGAAGCCGAAGCAGGCCTCGGCCGAGTGGCTGGCGCTGAAGGACTCGTCGACCAGGCCCTCGCCGTAGAGCGTCTCGAAGGCAGCCGAGGCCCGGCCGAAGAGCACGTCCAGCAGCATGCGCGTGCTGAGCTGGCGTCGAGCCACCGCCAGCGGACCGCCGCCCAGGACACGCTCCTTGATGCCCAGGACCAGGCGAGGACGCTCGACCGGCAACACCAGCGAGACGCTGCGCGAGGCCACCTCGGCGCTCTCGCCGGCGTCGTCGCGCAGGCTCGAAAAGCCGTCGCAGGGCGCACGCTGCTGCTGATCGTGCAGCGCCAGCTCGAGCACGGCCCCCGGGTCCACGGGGCCACTGACCGCCAGGCACAGGTTGTCGGGGCGATACGCGGCGCCGTGGCAGCGGGACAGGACCTCGGCGTCGATCAGGCCGATGCTCTGTTGGGTGCCCGCGATGTTGTCGCGCACCGGGTGGCGCGCGTACAGGCAGCGCAGCAGCGCCTCGAAGACGCGCCAGTCCGCGTCGTCTTCGTACATCGCGATCTCCTGCGCGATGACATCGCGCTCGCGCTCGATGTGGCCCGCCTCGAAGGCCGGACGTTGCACGAACTCGAGCAGCAGCTTCACGGCGGGCAGCATGTCGCCGCTGGTGCTGGCCACGAAGGTGGTGCCCACGAAGCCGGTCATGGCGTTGGCGGAGGCGCCCAGGGCGGCGAAGCGGTCCGAGACGTCGCCCTGCTCGTCCTCGAACAGCTCGTGCTCCAGAAAATGGGCCGTTCCGGCGGGAGCCTCGCCGCCCCCGGCCAGGCGTCGATCAATGGAGCCGAAGTCGACCCCGAAGGCGGCAAAGCCCGTGCGCCGGCCAGGTCGGGCGTCCACGCGCAGCGTGAGCCCTGAGGGCAGGCGAGCCTCCCAGAGAGACAGCTCGAGCGCGTTCTCGATCGCGTGCAGGGTCACTTCGAGGTGCCCTCCAGCAGGTATGCGCTGTGCAGCGACACGGCCCCCGCCGCGCGCGCCACGTCCTCCGGTTGCACCTCGCTCAGCAGTCGCGAGGCTCGCTCCGGGTGGGTCTCGCGCCCCGTGGCCAGGGCGAACAGGCGCCACCCCATGAGCTCCCGAGGTGAGTCCATGATGGCGTCCAGCCGGCGCTGCAAGGCGCGGCGCGCTACGTCCAGCTCGTCCTGTCGGGGGCCGTCGAGGGCCAGGCTCGACAGCTCGGCCAGCACCAGCTCGCGCACGCGCGCGGCCTGGTCGCCGTCGATGCCGGCCTGCACCACCAGCGTGGCGCTGTCCACCAGCAACGATCCGCCGCAGCCGTAGGCCAAGCCCTCAGCCTCGCGCACGCGCTTGAACAGACGGCTGTGGGAGCCCCCGCCGAACACCGCGGCCATGAGCGCTGCAGACGGCCCCGCCATGGCCTCGTGCTCCATCGCAAAGCCCAGCACGAGCTGGCTCTGCCGCAGCGGCAGGCGGTCGTGCCCCTCGCGCACCCCGCCGGCCTGGGCGCCGTTGGCCGCAGCTCCCACGCCGGAGGCAGCCGCTGCGTCTGAGACCGCGGGCGGCAAGCGGGGTGCGGCGGGCGCCGGGCGCTGCGAATCGCCACCCAGCTTCGCCGCGGCCTCCAGCGCCTGCTCCATGCTCAGGTCGCCCACCAGCACCAGGCGCCCGGCGAGTTGGCCGCGCGCCCGATCCCAGGCGGCGTGCACACGCGCCTCATCCAGCGCCGCCGCAGAGTCCTGGTCGCCCCACGAATGCAGCGCCCAGGGCGTCCCCGCGTGCATGCTCTCCACCAGGCGGCGCCAGGCCAGCAGGCCGTAGTCGTCGCGCAGGCCAGCGATGGACCGCACCAGGTTGTCGCGCTCCTGCAGCAGGTGATCGGAGCGCAGGCGTCCCGCCTCCAGCGCAGGCTGGTGCAGGGTCTCGGCCAACAGCTCGACGGCCTGATCGAAGACCCGCACGCCCCCCGCGAAGCGGTCGGCCAGGACCTCGAAGCCGAAGCGCAGCAGCTGATTGGGCCCCGCGGCGGTGACCGAGGCCACCAGATCGGTCTCGAACAACGCCTCGCAGCGGGCGGCCATCTCGGCCAGGCCCGGGGTCTGCGCCGTGCCCCGGGTGAGCAGATCGGGCAGCAGGGCGTGGGCCTCGCGGTCTCCGGAGAGGGGATTCTCCAACGAGAGCAGGCACAGGCTGCCGCGCGTCTCCCGGGTAGGCAGCAGGTGGACCTCCAGCCCATTGTCCGCCCGTTCCACCAGAACGGGGTCATCGGCGGCTGCTTGGCATGGGCTCACGGGGCGGGACCATAGCGCATGCGGGCCCCCGCTGGCAGGGCTTCGGTACCCGGCGCTTGGACAGGAGGCCGCTGGGCCCCATACTCCCCTTGGTGTACGACCATCCTGCCCCATCGGCTGCGGCTTCGCTGGACAGCCTCCCGCGGCCGTGGCTCATCGGTGTGATCCACCTCCCGGCCCTGCCGGGGGCGCCTGCGGCCCGCGCGAGCGTAGCCGAGATCGCGGACCACGCCCGGGCCGACGCCCAGACCCTGCAAGACGCAGGCTTCGCCGCTGTGATGCTAGAAAACTTTCACGACACGCCGTTTCGCCCGGACCGGGTCGACCCGGAGACCGTGGCCAGCCTGGCCGTGGTGGCCCGCGCCGTCCGCGATCAGGTGAGCTGTGCCGTGGGCATCAACGTGTTGCGCAACGACGCGCTGGCGGCGCTGGCGGTGGCCGTGGCGGCCGACTGCTCCTTTCTGCGAGTCAACGTGCTCGCGGGAGCGGCGGTCACCGATCAGGGTCTGATCCAGGGCCGGGCCGACGAGTTGCTGCGCAAGCAGCGCGAGCTCGGGCACCCGGTGATGATCCTGGCAGACGTGGACGTCAAGCACGCCACCTCCCTCGACGATCGGCCCGCTCCCTCGCGCGCCATCGAACTGGTGGGACGCGCCCACGCCGACGCCGTGCTGGTCACGGGTGAGGCCACGGGCCGACCCTGCGACCTGGACCAGCTGGCCGCCGTGCGGGACGCCGTCTCTCCCGCCCCGGTCCTGGCCGCCAGCGGGACCACCGCCGAGACGCTGCAGGAGGTGCTGGCCCATTGCGACGGAGTCGTAGTGGGCACTGCGCTCAAGGATCCCGCCACGGGCCGTGTGTGCCCGGAGCGCGCGGGCGCCTTCCTCAATAGCCGAGCATCATGACCGACGCACCCGTCCGCTTCGCCGACACGATCATCTTCCCCGCCAGTCTCGACCCCAAGGCCGTCACGGTCGTGGAGCGCCTCAGCGAGGCGGGCTACGAGTCCTACTTGGTGGGAGGTTGCGTCCGCGACCTGCTGCTGGGGCACATCCCCAAGGACTTCGACGTCTCCACCGAGGCGCGCCCGCGCCAGATCCGGCGCGTGTTCCGCAACTGCCGCGTGATCGGTCGGCGCTTCAAGCTGGCCCACGTGCACTTCGGCTCGCTGGTGATCGAGGTGGCGACCTTCCGGCGCACACCCGAGGAGGGTGAACAGGACCCCAAGGGCGGCGAGTCCGTCTCTGACGACCTGCTGATCGTGCGCGACAACCTGTTCGGCACCTCCGAGGAGGACGCGCGCCGGCGCGACTTCACCATCAACGCGCTGCTGTTCGACGTGGGCCGCGCCGAGGTGATCGACTGGGTGGGCGGCTTCAAGGATCTGCAGGCGCGGGTGCTGCGCACCATCGGCGAGCCCGAGGTGCGCCTGGCCGAGGATCCGGTGCGCATGCTGCGCGCCATCAAGTTCACGTCGCGCCTGTCGCTGACGCTGGACCCGGAGCTCGAGGCCGCCATGCACACCTGCGCGCCGCTGATCGAACGCAGCGCGCCGCCGCGGGTGCTCGAGGAGATCTACAAGCTGCTGTCCTGCGGCAAGGCCGAGGTGAGCCTCGCCATGCTGCTCAAGTTCGGCCTGCTGAGCCGGCTGCTGCCGGACGTGGGACCGTATTGGGAGCAGCACCCCGATCAACTGGTCGCGCTCGGCCGCGCGCTCGACCACGCCGACGGCGGCAAGCGGCAGCTCTCCAACGCGCTCATGCTCTCGCTGCTGTACTGCGCGCCGTGGCTGCAACAGCTGGAGGACGACCCCGAGCTCGACCCCATGGCGGCCGCCGCTGAGCTCATCGCTCCCGCCGCCGTGGGCATGAGCGTCCCGCGACGTGACGTGGGCCGGCTCAAGGGTCTGCTCACGACCCAGCACCGGCTCGAGCGCCCCCGCCGTGGACGGCGCATGCGCCTGTCCGAGTTCCTGGTCCGGCCCGCCGTGCAGGAGGCCATCGACCTGCTCTACCTGCGCTGCCTGGCTGGCGCGGCCGACCCCGAAGTGCACGCATCCTGGACCCAGAAGCTGACCCAGACCCTGGGTGAGGTCGGGCGCCCGGGAGCCGAACCGCAGAGTGACGGCGAGCAGCAGCCGAAGCGCTCGTCCTCGCGCCGACGTCGCCGGCGCCGCAGCGGGAGTGGACGCGGACGCTCCGGCGAGGAGCGCCCGCGCACGCGGCCCGACGGCGATGCGGAGCGCACGCCGGAGTCGAGCAGCCAGTCCGCGGACAAGGCCAGCTCAAGCGGAGAGACGAGCGCGACGGGCGAGCCCAGCGCGAGCGGCCGAGCGGGCGCGCCGAGCTCCGAGGGCCGCAAGCAGACGGCGGGCGCCGAGGGCCGGCCCCGCCGCGCGCCCCGCTCCCGCGCCGAGCCCACAGACTCCCGCTCCAGGCCGTCGCGGCCCGGGACCCAGGCGTCGCCGTCAGAAGATCGCCCCGCCAAGGGCGCCGCCGCCCAGGCCGGGGCATCCGGCGGGTCGAGCCCCGCGCCCAGCGATCGCGCCCCGTCGGCGGCCCCCAGCGACGCCGCCCCCCCGACGGCCCGCGGCATCAAGGGCCTGATGGGACGGCTGGTGCGCAAGGTGCTGGGACAGGACGACGGCCCGATCCGGGACGACTCCAGCACCAGCGAGCCCGCGCCGCCCGGCGCCTCGGCAGGTCCCGGCCCGACGTCCAGCCCGGTCAGGTCGCCCAGGGCCCCCAGGTCGGCGACCGAAGAGACCAGCGCGAAGCGCCCCAGCAAGGCGGCCCCCAAGCGCCAGTCGCCCGCCCAGAGCGCCGGCAGCGGCGCGGCTGCTGACGCCTCCGAGACCCAGGACGAGCAGGGCGAGACGCCGCGGCCCAAGCGTCGGCGGCGGCGCCGGCGCAGCGGCTCAGACGCCCAGGGTCACGCCGCCGGCGCGGACGGCGGCTCCACCAGCGCCGACACGCAGGGCGAGTCCGAGACGGACGCGAAGGGCGACGGCGGTAGCGAAGCTACCGATCAGACCTCGCGTAAGGGCAGCAGCTCCGCCGGCAGCGAGGCGCGTCCCAAGCGCCGCCGCTCACGGCGATCCCGAGGCGGCTCGGGCCGCACAAGCAAGGGCGCGGAACACGACGCAGAGCAAAGTGGCGAGTCCTCCAGCAAGCCACGCACGTCTGGCGACAAGTCCGCCGGCCGCTCCCGCGGCAGATCTGACGACAAGCCCGGTGGCCGTTCCGGTGGCAAGTCCGGCAGCAAGTCAGGTGGCCGCTCCGGGAAGGGGCGAGACTCGCGCGGACGCTCCAGCGACGAGGGTGGGCGGCGACGCTCAGGCGACGACGCTGAGTCCCGCCCGCGCAAGGAGCCCGCCGAGCAGTCCGGCCCCGGGCAGCGCCACCCCGAGGACGTCGAGGACATCTTCGACTGGTAGACGCGGCTGTGCGCGTCACGCCACGGCACAGCTCACCCCACTGGCAGCGGGCCGCGCGGGGCGCTGCAGGCAGCGGGCTCAGTGCGGGTTGAAGCGCCCGTCGTCCCGCCTCCGGCAGCGCTGACAGCGCAGCGAATCCAGGCCCAGTACACGCACATGAGACTCGGCCAGGCGCACACCGAAATGGTGCCCCTCGCGCAGCACGATGGTCCTGGGATCGTTGTCGTGAACCAGCAGCGCAGGGCCGCGCACCATCTCCACGTCCAGGTGCGCGTCCGCCGGCAACACGCGCGACTCGCGTGAGACGGTGGAGTTGTTGAACGCCAGGCCCAGTCCGCGTTCAAAGCGCGAGCGCGTGATCGAGCGGAAGTAGCCGGTGGAGCCAAAGGGAGTGGCCACCACGAGCCCGTCCCCCGCGCAATCATCCGGCGCGCTGCCGTCGACCGACAGCCGGAAGCGCACCGCCAGCGCAGGGTTCTCGTTGCGCAGCACCACGTCGTTGAGCGCCAGGAAGCGCGCGCGCCCCACCGAGAGCTCGATCTGCGCCAACGCCTCTTGCGCCAGCTGGTCCGCGGCCAGACGCGTCAGCACCTGGTTCAGCTCGTGGGCCGGGCAGGCGCGGGTCGTGGCCGAGTGGCGCACAGGCACCAGCGGCAGGCCCGGGTGTCGCCGGACCGCGCGCAGCAACGTGCCGTCGCCGCCGTGGCTCAACACCAGGTCGCCGTCGCGGGTCACGACCTCGAAGCCCGCGGCCTCCGCGGCCTCGAGCACCCAGGGCAGGTCGTCGCCGACAACCAGCAGTCGCCGACTCATGCGGCCTCACCTTCTTCGAGCAGCACGCCCTTGATCAGCCCGTGCACCGCGCGCAGGTCGAGTTGTTCGCCCTGGGGCGGGAGCACACCCTGGCTACCCAGCAGCAGCGGCCAGAGCGCGGGGTCGTCCGGCAGGCGCCCGTGGCTTCCCGCCACCATGCAGGGGTCGAGGGGGATCACGTCCATCAGGGTCCGGAATCCGAGCTTCTTCTGCAGTAGCCGTCGCGCCACCCGCAGCTTCGGAAAGCGCAGGCCGGGGTCGAAGAACAGCTCGGCCGGGTCGTAGCCCGGCTTGCGGTGGATGTCGACCGTGCGTGCAAAGTCCGGCGCGCGCGCGTCGTCCAGCCAGTAGGGATAAGCGAACCAGGCATCAGCCTGCGCCTCCAGCACGATCTGCCCCGCACGCGGGTGCTCGAGGCCGGCGGCTCGCCGCGACTCAGCGTGCAGCACCCGCCCCACTCCCGGCAGGCGCTCCAGCAGCGTGACCAGGGCTGGCACGTCCGCCGGGTCCGCTACATACACGTGGGCCACTTGGTGATCGCACACAGCAAAGGCGCGGCTGGCGCCGGCGTCCAGGGTCTCGCCCACCGAGCCCTGCCAGAGCGCGCGCAGCCAGCCCTCCCGGCGCAGCAGCCGGTTGGGGAAGACCGGGCGGCTCACGGCGCCGATGCCGTACTCGGAGACCACCACGACGTGCATGCCCGCGGCCTGGGCCACATCTGCGAGCCGGCCGGCCTCTGCGTCCACGGCGGCCGCATGAGCCGCCACGTCCGGCCCAGCCGGCCCCTGCTTCTGGAGCACGTAGTCCAGATGGGGCAAGTAGGCCAGCAACAGGTCGGGGCGCTCGTCCTCCAGCACAGACAGGCTGGCGTCCACGATCCAGCGCGTGGAGCGCAGGTCGGCCCCCGGCCCCCAGAAGCGAAACAACGGGAACGGCCCGTGACGGCGCTCCAGCGCCCCGCGGAGCTCGGGGGGCTGGGTGTACACCCCGGGCAGCTTGCGGCCGTCGGCCGGGTACTCTGGGCGTGGCGTGACCGAGACGTCCGCCGACGAGTACATGTTGTGCCACCAGAACATCTTGGCCACCTTGAGTCCGGGACGGCGCTCCCGGACCGTTTCCCAGACATTGGGCCCCTGCACCAGCCGATTGCTCTGATGCCAGAAACGCACCTCGGAGAGGTCATGCACGTACCAGCCGTTGCCGACGACGCCGTGACCGTCCGGCAGGCGGCCGGTGAGCATGGAGGCCTGGGCGCTGGTGGTGACCGCGGGCAGCACCGGACGCAGCTGCCGCGAGAAGCCTCGCTCGGCGAGGGCACGCAGGCGCGGGCCCATCAAGGAAGGGACCAAGCCCACGACATCGATCACGGCCAGGCGACGAGGCATGGCGCGAGCATAGCGGACCCCGCGCCTCGACAGTCCTCCGGGTCGGCCGAGTCGCTGCGCGGCTCCAGCTCGCGCGCCGCCCCCCCATCGCCTGAGCGCTCGGCGCCGCGCGCTGCGCGGATCCACGCCGGTCCCGTGGCTCGGCTGGTGGGACGCGTGGGCGCCGCCTGGCTGGGCAAGCCCGACCTGGCGCCGTTCCTGGCCCTGCGCCTGAGCCGACCCGCCGACCTGGCCGCGGCCGCGCGCAACGAGATCGCCTTTCGCCTGGGCCTGCACCGCGCCGCCCGCCTGACCACGCTCAACGTCGAACTCACCAGCCGCTGCAACGTGGCCTGCAGCTACTGCGACGTGAGCACGCGACGGGGTCGACCCGCCCGCGACATGCCGCTCTCGCTGCTGGAGCGCCTGCTCGACACCACGCCGGGACTCACGACCCTGCTGCCGTTCCAGTGGGGCGAGCCCCTGCTCCATCCCGGGCTCGACGACGCCGTGTCCATGGGCGCGACGCGCGGACTGGCGGTCTACCTCACCACCAACGGCACGCTCTTGGATGGCGAGCGCTTCGAGCGCCTGTCGCGTGCCGGGCTGCGCCGGCTCACGGTCTCGCTGGATGGCGGCGACGCCAGCCACCGCGCGCGCCGGGGCTACGCCCAAGGCCCCATCCTGGAGCGACTGGCCGACGCGCGCCGCGCCCAGCGCCAGCTGGGCCTGGGCACCGCGTTGGACGTGTCCATGGTTGTGGACCCAAGCGTGAGCCATGAGCTGAAGGAGTTCGGCGCGCGCCTGGCCCCGCTGTGCGACCGCGTGCAGTTCATCCCGCGCATGCAGCGCGGCCGGCGCACGAGGCCCTGTCGCGAGCCCTCACGCGGACTGGCGGTGGTCTTGAGCGATGGCCGCGTCACCACCTGCTGTGCCGATGTGCGCGGCGAGCTGGGCCTGGGTCACGTGGACGACGCGACCCTTTCGCAGCTGTATGCCGCGCGCCCTTGGCGCGAGTTGCGTAGCCGACAGCACAGCCTGCAGCTGCCCTCCCCCTGTGCTGAGTGCAGCGAGTGCTCCGTGCCCGGCGTCTCGGCTCGCTTCGCATGAACCTGCGCAGCCGACTGATCGAGTCGCTCAAGCGCCTGGACTCGGGCCTCGGGCGGGTGGCCGTGCCGCTGCTGGCCGGCGCCCCGCGCCCGCTGCCCGCAGCTCCCGACGACGCGTTGGTCGTGCGTCTCTGGGGGCTGGGCAATCTGGCGCTCATGGCGCCCCGGTTGGCGCCGTGGCCGGGCCGCCGACTGCGCCTGCTCACCTTCGCGCGACAGCGGGCCTTCGTGCAGCGACACCTGCCCCAGATCGAGGCGCTGTACCTGCCTGAGCCCTGCTCCCCAGGCTTCCTGCCCGCGCTGGCGCAGGCGCTCTGGCGTTTGCATCGCGACCCGCCGCAGGTGGTCATCGACGCCGAGACGTTCCTGAGTTCGCCGGCCCTGTTGGTGCGCTGCGCAACACCGGCTCCGTTGGTGGGCATGGACACGCCCGGGCAACACCGCGGGCCCCTGCTCGACCGCAAGCTGAGCTACGACCCCACGCGGCACGTCGCGGTCACGTTTGCCGCGCTGTTCGATGCCGCAGGGTTGCCGGCGGCACCCGGCGCCAAGCCCCTGCGCCGTGACCCTGAGCGTCAGTCGCAGTTGGCAGCACGACTGGGGCTCAACGGCCCCGGGCCGCTGGTGCTGCTGCACCCCGGCTCGGGCGACCACTTTCCAGGGCGCCGCTGGGATCCGTCACGCTTTGCCGAGCTGGCCCGCGCGCTGCGTCGCGGCGGTGCGCGCGTGGGCATCACGGGCGCCGCCTGCGAACGCCCGCGCACGCGCGCCGTGGCGCAGGCCGCGGGCCCCGGCGTGCTCGATCTGGGCGGCTGCGTCGATGCCGGCGGGCTCAGCGACCTGCTCGGGCTGGCGCGGCTGCTGGTGACCAACGACACCGGGCCGCTGCACCTGGCCGACGCCCTCGCGGTGCCGGTGGTCGGGCTGTTCGGCCCCAATACGCCTCACCGCTACGGACCTCGCGGCCCCCGCGCCATCGCGCTCTTCGCAGACCTGCCCTGCAGCCCGTGCCTGGACGACCGCCTGGCCAAGCGCAGCCGCTGCCGCGACCCCCGCTGCATGTCCGCGCTGCGAGTCCGGGACGTGCTCGCCGCCTGCCAGACAGCGCTGCGCTCGCGCTCCGCGACGCCTTTGGAGGCAGCCCTTGCCCTCCCGCGTTGAGTCGCTGCGCCGCTACCTGGCCCTGGGGCGCGCGGTGCTGCGGGCTCGGCGCGCGCCCTTCGATCCCTTCAAGCTGACCTGGATCCTGGGCGAACAGTGTTCGTTGCGCTGTCGCACCTGCGGGCTCTGGCACCGACCGCACCAGGGGCCGTCCCTGTCGCAGGTGCGCGAGGTCATCCAGCACAATCCCCAGCTCACCTGGGTCAACCTCTCGGGCGGAGACTTCGTCGAGCGCAGCGACGCGCCCGCGCTGGTGGAGGCCGTAGCCCACGGCCTGCCCGACCTGGCCTTGCTCGATTTCCCCACCGCGGGCCAGGACGAACGCGGCGCGCTGGCGGCGCTGGAGCCGGCGCTGGACAGCGACGTCCCGCGCATCTACGTGAGCGTCAGCCTGGACGGCCCGGATGACGTGCACGACAAGCTGCGTGGACGCGACGGCGCGGCGGCTCGCGCGCGCGCCACGTACAGGCGCCTGGCGTCCATCCGGCGGCGCGGCCTGAGCGTGGTGGTGGGGACCACGCTCTCACGGCACAACCTCGAGGCGGGCACCGATGCCGCGCGCGTGTTGCCCGACGGGATCGAAGCGGAGCGCGTGCATCTCAACCTGGCGCACGACTCCCCGCACTACTACCGCAACGGCGTGGGCAGCGCGGCCGCGCCCGAGGTCACCCAGGCGGCGCTGGACGCGCTGCGGCGGCGACGCCGGTTCTCGCTCGCACCGCTGGCGCTGATGGAGCGTCGCTACTGGAGCCTGGCGCGGCAGTTCCTCAAGCACGGTCGCGTGCAGGGCAGCTGCGGGGCGCTGGTGGCCAGCGTGTTCCTGGCATCGGACCTGACGCTCTACCCCTGCTCGATCTACGACCGCCCGCTGGGGAGCTTGCCTGAGCTGGGCTGGTCCCTGCGCGAGCTGGCGCGGCGCCCGGCGGCACGCCAAGCGCGCGACGACGCGGAGCGCGGCACCTGCCCCGGATGCTGGTCCCCGTGCGAGGCCTTCCCCACGCTCCTGGCCGGCTTCGGGCGCACGCTGTGAACCGTGCGCTGGCGTGGGTGCTCGCGGCGGCGCTGCTAGGACACGGCCTGGGGCTGGCCAACGGCTTTGTGTACGACGACCACCGCTTCGTGCGGGAGAACCCGGCGCTGCTGACGCTCACACCGACCGCCGCGCTGCTGGACGCGTCCACCCACACAGCCGACGCCGACCGCGATGTCTACCGCCCGCTGCGCGCCCTGGGCCACGCCTTCGATCTGCGCGCCTGGGGGCCGGACCCCTTTGGCTTTCATCTGCACTCGCTGCTGGCGCAGCTCTTGGCGGTGACGCTGGCCTGGGCCCTGCTGCGCGCGCTGTTCGGTGACGTCGCGGCCGCCACCGGCGCCGGGCTGCTGGCGGTTCACCCGGCAGGTGTGGAGGTGGCCGGCTGGATCTCCAGTCGGGGAGATCAGTACGCGCTGATCGGCACGCTGGCCACGCTCTGGTTGCTGCTGCCCGAGCGACGCGGGCGCGCGCGCGTGCTCGCCCTGTGCGCCGCGGCCCTCCTGGCCGGCCTGGCCACCCTGGGCAAGGAGTCCGCCGCCGTGGTGCCCGGCATCGTGCTGCTGCATGACCTCGTCTTGCGCAGCCGGCGGCGCGTGCTCGAGCCGCTGAGCGCCGCCCTGGGTGTCGCCGCGGCTGTGTGCCTGCGGCAGCTGGCCCTCGACGGCGCCAGCCCCATCCAGGTCCCCCCTCATGGGGGCAGCGCCGTGACTCAGGTGGGCTGGGCGCTCTACGGTCTGGCGCGGCTGGCCGAGCACCTCGTGCTGCCGTCACAGCTCAGCATTGACCCGCCCCAGGAGCTCTGGGCGAGGGGCGGAGGCGTGTTCTTGCGCCCGCTCACCTGGGTCGGCGCGGCGCTGCTCGCCGCCCCGCTGTTGCTCTGGCGCCGGCGCCCGCAGCTCGCCTTCCTGACCGGCTGGGCCCTGCTGGCCTGGCTGCCCTCGGGCAGCCTGCTGGTGACGCTGCGGACGCTGGTCACCGATCGCGCGGCCTACCCCCTGTTGGCCCCGCTGGGAGCCTGCCTGGGGCTGCTGATCGCCGAGCGGCGCCGCCGCGCCGGTCAGGGGCTCAAGCTCCCCGTGGCTGCGTCCTGCGGCCCCGGCGAGGGAAGCGCACCCGTATCCTGCACCTGGCGCCGCAGAGCCTCGCGCGTGGGCGTGGGACTGCTGCTCGCCCTGGCCCTGGTCTGTGCCCGGCGCACCCAGGTGTTTCGCAGCGATCAGACCCTGTGGACCAACGCGCTGCTCCAGAACCCCGACTCCGTGCGGGCGCGGCTGGGTCTGGCCATGAGCGCCACCAGCACGGATCAGGCCACGGCCCTGCTGGAGCAGGCTGTGGCCGCCGCCCCGCCCCGGAGCAAGCAACGCGCCGCGGCCCTGGCGCGCCTGGGCGACCACCTGTTGGCCGTGGTCGGCGATCCGGGCGCGGCCTCGGTGGTGCTGGCTCAGGCCGTCGCTGCGCTGCAGCACTGGGCTCGTGTGGAGGGCCGCGCCAGCGACGATCTTCCGGCCAGTATCGGTTCTCTGGCCGAGGCGCTCGACCGCCTGGGGCGGCACGCCGAAGCCGAGTCCGTCTTGCGCGCGGCGGCGGCGGCGAGCGCGCGTCCGGCGCCGCTGATTCTCAAGTGGGCCTTGCTGCAGCGCGTGCGCGCCGACGCCACACAGGACCGCGCCCTCGCCGCCCGGGCCGAGCAGACCCTGGCGGAAGCGGAGGCCTTGGCACCGGACGACCCGCTGGTGCGCGCTGTTCGATCGCGCTGGTGACTCAGCCCAGTAGGCCCCGCCCCAGGCTCAGCCGTCAGCAGGCTTCTTCTTGCCCTTGTTCTTCTTCTTGGCGTCGCCGCCGCCGCTGCTGCTGGACGCGCCCGTCGAAGCGCCCCCGCCGTCGGAGTTCGAGGGCCGCTTGCTGAAGCTGAGCTTCTGCTTGGCGCGAGCCATCTTGGGCTGGTTCTTCTCCGGGAGCAGGCTCCTCATTTTCTTGCGCAGCGGCAAGGCCGCACGCTTCTTGTAGTTGGCCATGGCGAAGAGCGGCTCACCGTAACGCCCCTTGCCCTCCACGAGCTCAGGGTGGATGAAGAGCGGCGTTCCATCCACGTCGGGCACCACGATGGCGCCGCTCGGCAGCACCGTGCCCTCGCGCTTGTACCTCTCGAGCTGGCGACGGGCACCCTCCAGGCGGCCCTGCAGGCGACGCTCATGGGGAGTCAGCGCCATGACCCGCGGGCCGATCGTCGCCGTGGCCGGCGCCAGAGTGACGACATCGGCCTCGGTCAGCACGACGTCGTCGGTGCCAGCCATCCAGGCGAAGGTTCCCACGACGCCAGCGACGCCAATCAGGACCAGGGCAGACAGGGGAGAGTTGCTCACGGGAGGACCTCTACTGGATGAACGATCGGGTGGAGTACAGCTGCGGGCAGCGGGTCGGTGATTCGGGAACCGAACCCAGTGCTCGGGATGGGACGAAACCTGGCCATAGCGAACAGCCCCGTCGCCAATCAGCTTAACGCGTGATCAACAATCGAGCCGCGCGGATTGCAGCCTCGCACCCTGGTACGATGCTCCGTAACAGGCTGCGAGCCCAATTCCGAGGACTTCGCAGCCTCCCCGGATGTCCGGAGAACCCCTGAGATCTGACCCATGATGCACCGGATTGCCCTGCTTTCGACTCTGATCACCGCCCTGATCGCCGCCCCTGCGGCCCATTCGGCGCCCGCCCTGGACAACCTGTTCCGACTGGAAGCCAGCCCATCCGCCGTCGATTTCGGCGAGGCGTTTGAGGGTGAGGTCCTGCATCAGAAGGTGACCGTCACCAACACGGGCGACGAGCCCTGGCCGGTGCACCGCATCCAGACCAGCTGCGGCTGCACGGTGGCCAAGCTGTTCGATGACGCCGGCGCGGAAGTGCCCACCAAGCCCACCGGCAGCGAGCCCATCATCGTGCTCGAGCCCGGCGCGTCCATGCACACCGAGGTCGAGTTCCGCACGGCCGGCAAGCACGGCAAAGTCAGCCAGACCATGCAGATCTATCACACCGATCAGGGCGTGCCGCCGGTGGCCATCCCGGTCAGCGTGCAAGTCAGCCGTGCGCTGGCAGTCAACCCGCGCTGGGTCAACCTGGGCAACCTCAAGAAGTCGGACAGCCTGACCCAGGAGATCACGGTCGAGGCGATCGAGATCGGTGACTGGGACATCACGGGCTTCGCGAGTCAGGTCGAAGGCCAGCAGCTGCCCAGTTGGTTGGAGTTCAACGTGCTCGACAAGGAGGGCGCCGTGCGCCGGGTCGAGATCTCGATCAACGGCCCGCTGCCCGTGGGCGCGCTCTCTCCGCGGATCAAGATCCAGATCGACCACCCACGCATCAAGGGCGTCGACTTCACCATGACGGGCATCGTGCGGGCCAACGTCAGCTTCGACAGCGGCCAGGCCAACCTCCAGGAGAACCTGAACTTCGAGCAGTTCGCTCCCGAGGAGCAGGTCACACGCACCCTGCACATCGTCAACTCCGCCCCCGACGAGCCCTATCTGCTGGAGGACGTCGAGGTGCAGTCCAAGCAGTCGGAGTTCTTCACGGTCAGCACCAAGGAGATTCGCCCCGGCATCGAGTACGAGGTCAGCCTCACCGCGGACGGCTCCATCGGACTCCCGTTCTTCCGGGGCAACCTGCTGCTCAAGGCCAAGCACCCCGACGTGGCCAGCAAGCTGATCCCGTTCCACGGCTGGGTACGACAGCCCAAGCCCGCTGGCCGCGGGAATTGAGCGAGGCCGAGCCGTCGCCGGGTGAGCCCAGCAAGGGCTCACCCGTCTCGACCATCGCGGCGCTGCTGGTCGGGGGCCTGATTGTCGGCGCCGGGTTGCTGCTGAGCAGGACCGAGGAGTTCTCGATCATCATCGTGTCCATGGACACGACGCGACTCGACCGTCTCTCCACCTATGGAGCGGAGCGCCCCACCAGCCCGTCACTGACGCGCTTGGCCAACGAGGGGGTGCGCTTTACCCAGGCCCGCTCAAGCTCCTCCTGGACCCTACCGGCGCACGTGTCGCTGTTCAGTGGGCAGCCTGCGGGCGTGCATGGAGTCAACATCGACTTCCAGCGCATGGACCCTGAGCGCCCGGTGCTCGGACGCCTGTTCAAGGACGCCGGCTACCGCACGGTGGGTCTGTACACGGCGCCCTACGTACACCCGCGCTTCGGCTTCGGGGCCGGGATGGACTTCTACGAGGGCATGACGGCCAACCCCATGGCCTATGACCTCACGCCCGGGCAGATGCAACGGGAGCGAGGCCTGCGCGAGGGCTTCTCGCACCAGGAGATCACCAGCCCCCTGGCCGCCAGCCGCATGAGCTGGTTCGTGAACAACCGGGACAGCCCCAAGAACCTGTTCTTCCTGCACCTGTTCGACCCGCACTACGACTATCGTGCCCCCGCGCGCTTCACGCGCAGCATGGTCGACGCGCGCTACGCGGGCTCGATCCAAGGGGACGGCATCATGGAGCAGGTGGCCCTCGGCAACATCGGGCCGGAGATGACCGCTGCGGATCTGGACCAGCTCAAGAACCTTTACGACGCCGAGATCTCGTTCACCGACAAGCACCTCGGCGATGTCATCGCCGCGGTCGAGCGAGAGGGCCTGGAAGGCCGCGTGCTGGTGGTGGTGCTGGCGGACCACGGCGAAGAGTTCTTCGAGGACGGTCGCTTCGGTCACCGCATGTCCCTGCGCGACGAGGTCATCCGCGTGCCGCTCGTGTTCTGGGGGCCGGGCATCATCCCCGAGGGCCTGGTGATCGACGACGAGGTCACGCTCTACGACGTGCTTCCCACGCTGCTCGACTACGCCGGCCTGGAGCCGCAGCCCGACGTGTGGGGCCGCAGCCTGCGCCCGCTGATCGAGGGCCAGAGCCTGCCGCCGCGCCCCAGCAGCTCCCAGCTGATCTATGTGCGCCAGGGTGAGCGCGACCACTTCACACGCCACGACGGGCTCGTGCTGCAGGGCACCAAGGTCGTGCGGCGCGTGCAGGTGCCCTGGTCTCCGGAGAACGACCGCGACATGGCGGCCGAGCCCGACTGGAGCACGGTGGAGTACGACGTCTACGACCTGGCCGCCGATCCCGGTGAGACCCACGACCTCTACGACGCCAACCCCGACGCGCCGCGCGTGCTGGCGGTGCTGGCCGCGCTCGAGCAAGAGCTCCAGGCCCAACAAGCCGCGGGCAGCTCGGCCGAGGCGCTGCAGTTTGGGGCCGGCGACTCCATGGCCAGGATCGACTTGATGGAGCAGCTCAGCGCCCTGGGGTACCTCACGGGGCAGGACCAAGCGGGCAGCTCGGACGAGACCGGCCGGTGAAACGACGCAGGCGCCGCAGCCGGTTACTCGGCCTGGCGCTGCTGCTGATCCTGGCGGAGCTCGCGCTTCAGCTCGCCGCCCCGTTGATCCAGGCCGCCATGCGCCGCGAGCCCGGCCAGCCGGACCCCGACGCCCCGCTGAGCGTGTTGTGTGTGGGCGACAGCAACACCTACGGGCTGCATCTACCGCAGGTCTACGCCTACCCGGCGCTGCTGGCCACGCAGCTGGCCAGGCGCTACAGCCGCCCGGCGCAGGTGCGGAACCGCGGCGTTCCCGGCCACAGCAGCGCTCAGATGGCCCAGCGCCTGCCCGCAGACATGGCCGGCCAGAATCCGGATCTGGTGCTCTTGCTGGCGGGCATCAACGACACCTGGAACCGCGACGAGCAGGAGCGCGGCCTCGGCTCCCTGCTGGGACGGCTGCGGCTGGTGCGGCTGGCGCTCGTGCTGAGCGCCGGCGTCACCACCGCGGCCCCGTTCGAGATCTCCACGGACGAGGACGGTGAGATCGTGGTCGACCGCGGCGACGGCGCCGTGCGCGTGAACCCGGGCGAGGGCACGCTCGGAACCCTGACCGGCAGCGAGCTGAACGCGGCCGTCCGCCGCGGCCTCGGCCGCGCGATCGAGATCTGCCGCGACCACGGCGCCACGCCGGTGCTGCTGACGTACGCCGAGGGCAGCGGCCCCTTCGTCACCGTCAACGAGGCCATCCGCCAGACCGCGCGTGGGCACGACGTCCTGCTGATCGACCTGGCCCAGGCGTTTGAGGGCCACATCGCACGCCGTGGCTACGAGGCGCTCATGTTCACGGACCACCACCCGACCCTGCAGGGCTATCGATTGGTAGCCCAGCAGGTGGCCCAGGAGTTGGAGCAGGCCGGGCTCGTCCCGCCTCCGCGAGCGCCCGCCCCCGGCGACGTCCTGGCCCAGCCAGAACCGCCCAGCGCGCCCGGGTTGTCCCTGGGCGAAGCGGGCACGCTGGAGCTCAGCGGACCGCCCGGCTGGGCCTGGCAGCTGCTCGTGAGCTGCGCCCCCGTTGCGGGCGACGGCTTCGACGCGGGCAAGACCCGGATCCCGTTGCCGGCCGACGAGACTCTCGCGCTCTCACGCCTGGAGCCCGGCTTCAGCGGTCGCCTGAGCGCAAACGGACACGCCACGGTGCGGCTGCCCCCGGCCCTCGCGGCTCGCACCAGCTGCCCCCTGGCCGCCTGCCTGCTGCTGCTGCATGACGACCCGGGCCCCGACGTGCCCCAGGACCAGGTGCAGGCGGTGGCCGCCGTTACGGCGGTGCTGCGGCTGCCCTGACGAGGTCAGGCGCTGGCGAGCGACACGGCGTCCCCGCCGCGAGAGACCACGGTGGAGAGGGCCTCTTCGGCCCGCTTGAGCACCGTGTCAAAGAAGATGGAGTCGTCGCCGTCCTGGGTGGCCACGCCGATGCTGGCCGAGATCCGCAGCGGTCGGCCATCCACCCGGACGTCGAGTTGGGCCACGCGATCGTGCACGCGCTGGGCCAGGAGCTTGGCGCCGGTGGCGTCCGTGTGCGGCAGAACCGTCACGAAGCGCTCGCCCAGCCGGCCCACGAAGTCGCAGCTGCGCGAGTAGCGATTGAGCAGGTCGGCCACGGCCACCTCGAGCCGATCGCGCACCTCCGCACCATGCAGGTCGCCCAGCCCACCCAGCCGGTCCACCTCCACCAGCACGCACGAGAGCTGGTACTGATACCGGCGAGCGCGACTGAACTCGATCTTGAGCAGGTGCAGGATCTGGGTGTAGGAGAACAGGCCGCTGTCGACTCGCCCCCCATCGCGCATACCGTCGGTCATGAGCTCGATCCTGTTCCTTGGCGTTGCTGAGTGTGGCACTGCGGGCGCCGAATCATGACGCCTGCAAGGCTCGATCTGCTCAAGCTTCCGGGCGGAATAACTCGTCTCGCTCTCGGCCTATCGACGACACGGCGGGCGCGCTGTAGCTCCCCACCGCAGCGCGCCCCGCTGGATACCAAAAAAAGCTGGTCCTGCCCGGCGCCGGGCAGGACCAACGTGATCAGTTCGGTGGCCAAGAGACTGGAGATGGCGGTTGGGGAGGGTCATACGGCTCTAGCCCCTCGACCACCCGAAGCATTTGATCTGACGCGTCAGGACGAATCCCA